>Ga0116192_1000159_pt1 | contig 53321 bp, 43 predicted proteins | sample AD_UKC113_MetaG_FD_89876 | JGI IMG/M metagenome (GOLD analysis project Ga0116192, IMG submission 89876) | Active sludge microbial communities of municipal wastewater-treating anaerobic digesters from Hong Kong - AD_UKC113_MetaG | ecosystem: Engineered > Bioreactor > Anaerobic > Digestate...
AGGTGTTGGCTCAAGAGTTCATTATCTTTGCGCACGGAACAGGCCTATTACTATTTTACCTTATTTATAAAAAAAATAAAACAATGATATGAGATAACAACAAGGTGATAACAAACTAAAAAATAAAAAATTTGATTTCAACTAACAAAGTTAAATAAAGCAAAAAATAGTCTTATAAGTAAAGTGAAAATATAGGAATAAAAAAATATCTTAACTTTGTCTTCAAGAAATATTCTTATTTAGCAATCAATAACAAAAAACTTGACAAAAAATTTTTATTGTTTTATTATATGTATAAACATTTAAACATTATAAAAATGAATATGAAAATAAAAAGGGAATACGGAATAAGTCTGCATTATAAAATAAGAAAAGAAATAGAAAAATTATTAAAGGAAGAAAATTTTAAAGATAAAATTATTCCACCGGAAGAAGAAATTGCAGAGAGATTTAAAGTAAGTAGAGGAACAGTAAGAAGAGCAATTTTTGACCTTGTAAATCAGGGCGTTTTATATAGAATTCCTGGGAAAGGTACATTTATTAACAATAAACAATTATCTATAGAAAAAATTACTGTATTTTCTCCATGGTATTTTCACAATGAATCAGAAATATCCCAAAATACTTATGAAGATATTTTATTAAGAGAGTTAAGAAAAGAAGCAACAAAAAATGGATATACAATACTCTTAAAAAACTGGCAGAAAGAAGAAATAGAATATGCAGAAGTGACGAAAGAATCTTCTGGAATTATAGTTCTAAATCCAAAAAGAAATGACAATGAACTTATAAATAGGTTAAGTAAATATTCAATCCCATCTGTTGTAATTGGAGCAAATTTAGAAAGAAAAGATATAAACTATGTCGCTTCTGATAATAAAGGTGGGATGAGACAGGCAGTTGAATATCTTATTTCTCTTGGACATAAAAATATATTTTTTATTGGAGGTAGTATTGAAAGTCATGATACTTATGAAAGATATGAAGAATTTATGAATTATTGTAAAAAAAGGAAAATACAACATAACGAAGTAATTCTGGAAAGTAATTTTGACTGGTCAAAAGAGGTAGAAAAAATTTTGGAGGAAAATTTAAAAGAGAAAAATTTAGCAACTGCATTTATAACTGGTGGTATAACTCTTTCTTTGTACTTAATAGATGCTTTAAAAAAAGCAGATAAAAAAATACCAGATGATATTTCTTTAATAGGTTTTGATGAGTTCCCAATATGTTCACATATTACTCCCCCATTAACAACAATTTATCAACCAATTGAATTATTGGCAAAAAAAGGATTTGAAATACTTGAAGAAGAAAAGAAAAAAAAGAATAAAAAAAGAAAACAGGTAATCCTTGAAACAAAACTTATAATAAGAGAAAGTGTGAAAAGGAGGTGATGAAAAGGAGAAAATGATAAGAAATTCCCCTCTTTAATAAAGAGAGAGGAAAAAGTGTATTTTAGCATCCGCCGCGCTTTATGGCGGAAACGGAGGTGTTAAATGGTAAGAGAAATAAGAAAGAAGTTCCCCTCTTTAACAAAGCATCTGTCCGACATGCTTTGTGGCGGAAGGGGCGAGGGGAGATTTTTAAATCCATCCCAACCTTCCTTTGAAAAAGGAAGGAGTTTAGGGAGAACAAAGGAGGTGATAAGAATGAGAAAAAAGACGGGGTTTACTCTCATTGAATTGCTTGTGGTAATAGCGATTATAGCGATTTTAGCATCAATGTTATTACCTGCTTTATCACAAGCAAGAGAGAGAGCAAGGTCTGCTGTATGTATGAACAACTTAAAGCAAATAGGGACCGCAATGTATATGTATCTAAATGATTATAATGAATATTTTCCCTATGGTTGGCCAAAAAGGTGTCTTCATAGAGCACTTGCTCCTTATTTAGGTTATAAAGATGCTCAATACGAATACGGTGGTTCAAGAGGTCCGATGAGATGCCCAAGTCAAAGAGCAAAGTATGCAGGTCCTTCCTATGGAATTAGCGTATATTTTTTTAGGGATTATTGGTTATATCCTACAACCCAAGATACATTTAAACCAGTTAAACTTTCAAAAGTAAGACACCAGGAAAGAATTGTTATGGTATGTGATGGAAAATATAATGCAGATCCAAAAGGTGAATATAACCCATCTCTTGACCAGATATATACTTCTACTTCTGGAGGTTATATAGAATATGATTCAACTGTTTGGCCACCTTATGCTACACCTTCTACCTGGGGAACTTTTTCACCAAGGCATCATGGTATGACAAATGTTTTGATGGTTGACGGCCATTGTGAATCATTATCCACTAATGATTTATGGTATAAAAATGCCACAGATAATCCATCAGGACATGCATCAACACGACTATATTATTGGTATTCTGGGTGGTTTTAAAATACTTATATATGCTCATTTACGAACATTATACGAGGAGATATAAATGAAACAAGTTCTTTGTTTATTTATGTTTCTGTTTTGTCAGGTGCTTTTTGCAAATGGTTATACAGTCCACTGGTTTGAGGCAGAAGATTTCAAAGGTAATTCAAATATAGTAGGAAGTAATTCAGCAAGTGGTGGAGCATTTGTGGAAGGTAAAACATGGTATCATTTTGTTATGGGTATACCTTTCCCTCAGGATGGGAAAACTTATAATGTATGGACAAGAGTACAAAGTGATGTTCCTGCTAATTGGTATTTGTATGAAAATAGTGAAAAGAAAAGGGCTTTTGGGTGGTTTCACACTGATAAACCTGATGAATGGACATGGGTGCTGATAGGTAAGTTTTCCAATAGTATTGGAGAAACTTTCTATTCAATTTATTTACAAAAGCCCATAGACAAGAATATTCCAACAGCAACTGGCAGAATGGATGTAGTTGTTATTACAGATATTGATAATGCTGATGTTCTTGAGAATCTTCTCAAACAAAGAATTGAAAAGAAAAATGAGAAAGTATCTGAATCTACTAAAGAAAATGAGAAAGAAAAATTTCTTTTATCCTCTCGGCGTTTATCCGATGTTCCTTATATAAAAATCCCTCCTATTATAGACGGAGTTTTAAATGATGAAGCATGGCAGAAAGCAGCAAAACTTGGAGATTTCACACTTACAAATGGGAAATTGGCAACTGAACAGACAATAGGATATATTGCTTATGATGATAATAATTTGTATATTGCTGCGGAAATGTTAGAGAGTCAAATACCATTTATAAGAAAAGTTAGAACTAAACGAAATGATAATGTTTGGCAGGATGATTGTTTAGAAATATTTATAGACCCTGGTTTTACAGAAAAAGAAGCATTACATTTTATTGTTAATCCCATAGGAACACGACAGGATAATCTTTCTGTTCGAATTGATAGGGTAACTGCAATAGGGGAAGAAGGGTTAGATTGGAAAGTAGCAACAACTATAGGTAAAGATAAGTGGTTTGTTGAAGCATCTATTCCATTTCGTCTGCTTGATGTGAATAAACCAGGAGAAGGCGAAATATGGGGATTTAATTTGAACCGAGAACAGCGTCCTAAAGGGGAATTAAGTCATTGGAATTATGTCGGGGGAGATTTTAATCAACCAGATAAGTTTGGACTTATTTCATTTGGTCAGAAACCAGTAACTCTTGAAGCGGTTACTTTTGGAGAATTATTTAAAGATATTACATTTTCTTTAAAAGCGATAGATGGCGATACAAAAAATTTGTCTATATTTTTAACTATTGCAAAAGGAGAAGATGTTTTTATTAAAAGTAATAAGGAAATAAGTATCACTGGGAATAAAACAAAAAAGATAACATTTCCCCTTTCTATAGAAAAGCCAGGTTTTTACAATTTGTCTGCTGTTATAAAAGATTCTGAAAAAGTTCTCTATGAACTTAAATTCCCCATTAAAACCTATTCTGAGTCACTTGTGTCTGTGGCATGGCCACCTGAGATGAGAGGTGGGAATCTTTATATTGCACTTAATACTGCGCAACATTGTTTTTTTCTTTTTGCCAATCATTTTCCTGATAAAAGGCAAATAACTAATCCTATATTTGTAGTATCTGTTCCTTCTGGTGTTAAAATCCTTGACCCAATGGGCTCTCTTCTAATAGGTCCAGAAAGATATAATAATGTTACCTCATGGAATATTTCTGAAGAATCAAAAAATGGGCAAATTTATCATAAGTATACATTTAACCTTGAAAAGAATATACCACCTTCACGCATAGAAAAAGTGCGTTTTTTCCAGAATAGTTTAGTATTGTTTTTTACAATAGAGAATGGAGTATTTTCCGCCGGGGAAAAAATACCTGCATATTTTAAATTAGAAGCAGATGGGATAGAAGAAGAAGAAAATATGATGTATCTAGTTACACTTCCTAATATTGAGGGAAAACAACCCAAAAATATTTTGATACATAATTGGCTATGGACATTCAACACATGCCCATCTATTTGGAAACCATATCTTGATACTTTACAAAAAGCAGGATTTAATTCTATAAGTGTGGAAACAGATAAGTCATATTATTCAGATATGGCAAAAGAACAATACCATATGATAATAATAAACAATTTCTGGTGGTTTTGGTGGAATAATGAATATTTAAAGGAACATCCTGAACATACCGCTATTACTTTTAATGGAGTCAGAGACAGTAGCCCCTTACCGCGCATCTGTCCTACTATTCTGTTAGAAAACAATGGTGAGGTATTGCGTGAATCTATTAAAGGATTTTCTCAATCTGTCACTAACGGAATAACTGATGGTTATATTTGGGACTTGGAGGGTCCAGGGGCATGGGATGTCTGTTTTTGTAAAAGATGTTTAGATGAGTTTAGAAAATTTGCAAAAATTTCTCAGGAAGAAGAACTTACTCCACGAGGGATAAAAGAGAAATATGCAAATGAATGGATCTTATTTGCAACACATCAGTCCAGTATGTTATCAGAAGTTATAAGAAATGAATTAAAAAAGAATAATCCTAATGCAACTTGGGGAGTATATTCTGGGATGCCAGGTCAGATGACTATGGAAAGTTACAGATGTAATTGGGAAGAAATTGCCAATTACATTGATATTGCTTATCCAACGGGATATTCCAATAGTCCTTCATTTCTTGATGATAGATTTGTAAGTGGATGGAAAGAGTTTATAAAATTGATGGAAGGAACACTGCCCCGTAAGCATAGAGTTAAAACAGTGCCTACTTTAACTCCTGGCTATGAACGTGGAGCGGCAATGCAACCTTCTGCTGATTTAATCCGTATGCAAATTCTTCGTTCAGTAGCTTCAGGAGCAGATGGAGTTTCATTCTGGTGGTGGGGACCGATGGATGGACTTTATTACCAGGAAATAGGAAGAGCAACTGCATTAATTGCTAAATTTGAGGACTTTTTCCTTAAAGGTAAAAACAACAATAGTATTATTAAAATAGAAAAGAACCCTTATGGCAAAAATGTTTCATGGGAAGTATTTACTTTGGGAAATAAACATTTAGTTATTTTGTTCAACCATAGTGCTAATGAAACACGTAAATTGAGTTTTAGTTTTCCAGGTATGGATACTGAAATTTCTGGATATTTCTACCCTGAAGGTAAAAAATTTAACCCACTTAGAGAAACAACTGTGGAAATAAAACCTTTGGAAATTGCTGTGCTTATTTTACAATAAAAAAATAAAAAAGGAAGAAGAAATGAAGATAAGAAGTTTTATTTTATTTATTTTTGTTTTGCCATTTATTGTTTTTTCAGAAATTTCAATTAAAGAAGAAAATGACTTTATTTCATTTGAAAAAGGAAAAACAGTTTTAATTTTCAATAAAAAATCAGCATATGGAACTGTTTCTATCAATTTAGATGGGAAAAAAATATGTGAAATTGTTCCTGGTTTTACTAAATTATATACAACAAAAGAAAAAGATAAATATGAAGTTGTTAATTACTGGTTGCCAACAGGTGTTCAGAATCTTGAGTATTATATCAACAGAGATAGAGAAAAAGTAGAACTGATAATTTTCAGAAATTTTCCGGATATTTCAGTAATTGAACATTACACATTTGACGAAAAAGAGTCATTTATAAACTATGTTGCAGAAATAAAAAGGGAAAAAGAGGGATTTAGTTTAGAATCAAATATTTATTTTAATTTATCTGACTCTAAGGAACTGGTCTGGGAACAAAATAAAACAACTCCTGAATTATTGGGTGATTACTGGGAAAAATCAATCGAAATAAAAAATTCAAGGTGGTTAATTGGGTATAATGCAGAAGAAAAAAATGGATTGATAATTATAAGGGACTATGATTTTGACCCTGATGCCGCCTGCCATCATTTTAGAATTTTCAGAGGGCCTACACTTGGAATAAAAATAACTCAGAGGGACTTTTTATCAAGAATAAGTTTGAGAATAGGTGTTTTTGAAAATGAAATACCATTAGAAGTAGTAAAAAAAATAAATTTAACACCCTGCTTGCCTTCACAATATTCTTTTGTAGATGAGCAGAGAGTTTACCCAATGATAAATGAAGAAGAAAAAATAGAAATTGATGGGAAAATTGAAGAAGAAATATGGAAGAAATTAAAAAAGGAAAATAATTTTTATAAATTTGAATGGAATGAATTAAAAAGTCCATACTTTGCTGATGCACAGACAGAGTTTTATGGATTTTATGATAAAGAAAACATATATTTAGCAGTTAAGTGTTATGAACCTGAGATTAAAAATTTAGAAGCAGAAGAGAAAACAGGGAGTCAAAATGTATGGAGAGATGACTGTATAGAGTTATTTATTCAACCAAAGGGTAAAGATGATTATTACCAATTTATAATAAACCCAAAAGGTGAAAAACAGGATAATAAAGGTATAGTTAAAAAATGGAAAGCAAATGGTTATATAGGAAATAATTTCTGGTCAATTGAAGTTGTAATCCCCTTTTCTATCTTAGGATGTAGTCCGGTTGACTTAGATGTATGGAAATTTAATATCTGCAGAGAAAGAAGACATATTTCAGAATTAAGTTCTTGGAATGAGACCTCTGGGACAAATGGTTTTCATCAACCAGAAAAATTTGGTGAAATTATATTTTCCTCTAAGATATATCCTACAAAAATAACATTATTAAAATCAAAGGATTATATTGGAATTGAAAGTGAAATTATAAACATGGAAAATATATTAAAAGAACCATTAAGGATTTTAGTTTCTATTCCAGATGATGAAACAATAGAAAGAATATACCAATTAAATTTAAAAAAAGGGGGAAGAGAATTTATTTCTTTATTTGAAAAAGCAAATGTTGATAAAGGATACAATATAAATTTTGATATAACACCAAAAATTGGAATTCCTTTATATTCAAAAACATTTAAAAAAACTGGTTATAGTGGTCTTATAAGTCGCCTCTGGCCACTCTCTTATGATAAAATTCTATATATTAAAGAAAATACCATCCAGCAGTTTGCATTTATATTTGCCAATTATACAAATAGCCCTCAAAATTTTAATTTGAGATTGGAAGTCCCTAAGGAGATAGAACTTTTATTTCTTGATAGACAATACAATTTTTCTTATGGACAATTTTTCCCTTTGATTGAAGAAAAAGCAGAAGAAATAGATAAGGAATATGGAAAATACAAAAAGTATGAATTAAAATTTTCAAAACCAATTCCTGTTAGAACACTTCCATCTCAAGAAGAGGAAAAAATTTATGAACGTTTAATATTACCTTTTAGTATAGGAAAAACAAATTTAAAAGAATTTAAAATTTATTTTCATATTGAAAATAACGAAAAGAAAATTGTTGAAAAAGAAAATGAATATTTAGTAAAAACTGTCGCGGAATTTAATGCAAAAATGCCAAAGAGTATAGAATCAGGAGTATTTGCTGATTGGTATTTTGGTCCATTTCAAGCATCTGTGAAAGAAGAAAAAAAGAAAGAATTAGTTTTAGAAAGTGCTTCTTCTTGGGAGAAAAGTGGTTTTAATATTTTAATAACAAGTGTAAATAATAAGGAGATAAGAGATGAATTAAATAAAAAGGGCTTTAGAATTAGGACATCTTTATGGTGGTTTTGGTGGGATAAAGAATATTTAGAAAAACATCCAGAATCTTATGCGATTACTTTTAATGGAGATAAAGCAAAATATGAGGGGATAGATACAGTATGCCCAACTTTAATGATTGAGGATGAAGAGGCATTTTTAAATACAAAAAAGATGGTTCAAAAACTTGTAACTGAAAAAGGAAATGATATATGGCATGATACTGAAGGTCCTAATGCATGGGAAATTTGTTTTTGTGATAGATGTATAAAATCATTTAGGAAATATGCTGGAATAGATGAAAAAGAGGAATTAACCCCTTTATTGATAAAATCAAAGTATAAAGAAGAATGGAGAGAATTTGCATCCTGGCAACAGGCACAGATATTTTTAAAAATAAAGAATTCAATAAAACAAGCTAATCCTGATGCAAGATTTGCTAATTATGGAGGTATAAAAGAACCTGACTATAGATGTAATTGGGAGATTCTCTCAAAATATAATTCAATTGATATAGCAGGACCAAGTATGTATGAATTATCTCCGCTTACTCTTAAATACTGGGAAAAAGAAATGGAAAATTTCAGGAAGAGAGTTGGAAATTTAAAAGTAACTCCATGGTTAGATAACGAAGCAAGACAGAGAAATTATAAACTTTTAAGAACCCAGGCATTAAAATCAATAACAATTGGATGTGATGGATATCATATATATTATGATACTTTGATAAGTGTTGATGGAAGAAGATTATTTGATTTAGGAGTTGTAAATACAATTATTAGTGATTTTGAAGATTTCTTTTTAAATGGGAAGAAAATTCAAGGGGAAATTTTTATAGATGAGAACAAAGATGATTATTCTATAGATGGCTGGGAAATTGGGGAAGAAAAAGTAATTTTTATATTTAACCATGATGATAAGAATAAAAAAGAAGTTGAGTTTTCTTTACCATTTGAAATAGAAGAAAAAATTGTCTTTTATGATTATATGAATAAAAAGAATATTGAAGAAGCAAATAAAATATCTCTTTCTCTTTATGATTTAGGCATAAAAATTATTTATATAGGTCCGGAAGAGAAATTAAAAGAAAGGATAAAAATCTGGGGAAATAATTTAATTAACTTTTATAAAGAATAAATATAAAATATTTTTATATCTTTCCAAATTTTTAAATAAGATTTAAAGCAGGATAAAATAATATGAAATTTGTTCTCTTTACCTTTCTTTTTAATGGAATATTTTTCAAATAATTTTGTTTTTCAATCAAAAGTATTTTATCTATTATTTATAAAATATTAAAATATAATTGGTTTTTGAGGATTTTAATTACTTTAAATTAGTTGAAAGTTCTTAAAAATATGATACGTGTTAAAGCAATGTTTTTGATTTTTCATATAGGAGGGAAAAATAATGAAAGCAGCAATTATAGGCGCTTGTGGAGGGAATGCTGGTAATCATATTCGTGCATATAAGAAATTAGGAATTAAAATAAGTGCAATTGTTGATGTAAATAAGAAAGGAAAGAAATTAGCCAGAGAATTAGGTGCAGAATTTTATTCTGATTATAAAGATATAAATGAAAGTATTACTGATATTGCCAGTGTGAGTATGCCACCCTATTTACAGCCAATAGTTACTTCCCATCTTTTAAAAAGGGGTATTAGTGTTCTATGCGAAAAACCAATTTCTCCTACGGTAAAAGAAGGTAAAAAACTAAGGAAAATTATTTCATCAACTGGGAAAATACTGATGGTGGGCTTTTGTTTTCGTTTTTCTCAAAAATTTATTAAACTTAAAGAGTTAATAGAATCTAATGTGATAGGAGAAACATTATATATTAATGCAAGATACAGTGCCGCAAGTAATTTTAAAGATAATTGGCGGACTGATATTAAAAAAGGTGGCGGGATTTTACTTGTAAATAGTATTCACTATGCTGACCTTGCTCCCTGGCTTATTGGACAGAAAATAGAAACTGTGGATGCTTATGGTAGTTCTCGTTTTCATTTGAAAGAGGCAGAAGATAATAGTATTTTAATTTTGAAACATAAAGATGTCTGCGTTACAACAGTTTCTGGACATTACTGGATATTTAAGAAAAGTGTGGTTGATTTTGAAGTAATAGGTACAAAGGCTCGTGCGACTTTTGAAAAAAATTGCATTATTCTTGATAAAAATAATGGAAGAGAAGAAAAGGTAGAATATAAAGAGAATGATATGTATTATGCAGAAGTAAAACATTTTATTGAATGTGTAAAAAATAAAACTTCTCCACAGTGTGGATTGGAAGAAAGTTTACAGGCGACAAATATTATTGAAAAAGCGAGATTATCTATGTTGAAAGGTAAGAGAATATGGATAAAGAGTTAAAAATTGCTTTTATTGAGGTAGGGCATTATCATGCTGGGATGTATTTAAACTTCATCAAAAAAACAAAACATAAAATTATTGCTGTCTCTGATAAAAACAAAGAAATAGCCCAAAAAATAGCAAAAGAATTTACCTGCCATTTTTATTCTGACTATCATAAATTACTGAAAAAAGAGGATATAGATTTTGTTTTTTCATTTGGTAGACATTGTGAAATGCCAGAGATTATAGATAGTATTCTTGAAAGAGGAATCCCTCTTTGCACAGAAAAACCAATAACTAATAATGCAGGAATTATGAAAAAGTTGTCTGAAAAGGCAAATAAAAAAGGTCTTTTTACTGATGTGGTTCTTCCTTTAAGATTTAGTCCTATTATTCTTGCAATAAAAGAATTCAGTGAGAAAAATAATATCGGAGAGATAGTTCACTGTTACTTTCGTAATATGGCAGGACCTATTCAGAGATATATTGATTGGAGAAATAAATGGTTGTTAGATAAGAAAATTGCCTTGGGTGGTTCATTTATAAACGAAGGTCCACATTATATTGACCTTTTTCGTTATCTTACAAAAGAAGAAACAAAATTTGTCTATGCGGGTATGAATAATTGTATCTATGGAAAAAGTATTGAGGATAATTCAAGTGTTATTCTGGAAACAGCGAGTGGAAAAAGAGGAGTGATTGAGATATGTTATGGATATCCAACTGATAGAAACTGGCGTGACTTTGCCTTTGTAATCAATACTACAAATTTTCTTTTTACTCTTATTGATATAGAAAAACCAAGAATATTCAAGTTGGAAATTCGTTGTAGAAAAAATAATAAAGTAGAAATAACAAATTTATTAAAGTATAACCAGGATGTTTACAATGTATTTCTTGAAGAAATGCTTAAAAGATATTTAAACAATCAACCAGGTATTATCCCATTTAATTATTATTATGGAATAGTGAAGGTCTTAGATGCAATTTATAAATCAGTAATGTATAAGAAGGTAATTCAAATATAAGTAAAATAAAATGATAATTCCAGAGTGGGCAATAAATGCAAGAGTTCTTGCAGTAAGGTATCAGGAAATAGATAAATTAGAAAAAATTGCAAATTATTATCAATCAAATGTTGTTATTCTATATTTAGTCCCGGAAACTTCAAATGGATGGTGTCCAGAAGGAACTTATGAACAAATTTCAAATTTTATTAGTAAAGTTCATAAGTATGGAATAAAAATTCTAACATATTTTGATTCTGTTTGTGTAGAAGAAAAATTTTATTATGGAGAACATAAAGATTGGGTTCAGAGGAATCCAGAAGGACAACCACAACATTATCAACCATCTCATATTTCTCAACATAGATATTGCAATTGTATAAATTCCCCATGGAGAAATTATCTTTTAGAAATTGTAAAAAAAGAGGCAAAAATTGGAAGTGATGGTATTTTATTTGATAATCCAGGATATTATGAATTTTGTGGCCCCTCATGTTTTTGTAAATATTGTCAGGAGAAATTTGAAAAAGAAAAAGGTAAAAGTATATTTAATGTTTCAAGAGATGAACAAAAATTATGGGCACATGGTCAAATTGGATTATTTTTAAAAGAGGCATATGAAATATTTCAAAAAATATCTTCAGACAAAGAAATTGTTATTACTTCAAATTATTCTGGACCAACATACCAGAATATGAAATTGCTTTCTGCTGGAGAAAATGTTTTATTTCATGAGACAAGTGGACAAAGAGGTAAAGAACTACTAAAAATACTAAAAGAAGACAGAGAAATTGGTGGGAAAAAACCAATTTGGACAATAAGGACAATTGGGGTAAAAGGGAAAGAGGGATATTCTTCTGACAATGTCTCAGAATATGAGATTTTAATTGCTGAGGCAGTCGCCTGTGGAGCAAATCCTGTTTTGTGGTGCGCTCCAACAAGTATGAGTCCTGAAAATCCTGGATTTGTTCTACCACCATTTTATGAAATTCCAGAGTTTTCACAGATGGTATCGTCTTATTATAGTTTTATTAAAAATTATGAAAAATTATTTTTTAACAGAGATGTTAAATCGTTCTTTGAGCTAAAGACAGAACCACAGGTTTTAAATATTGGTTATAAAACAAATAATACTTTTATTATACACTTAATAAATTATAAAAAAGAGGAAATAAAAAATTTAAAAATTTTTATAAACGAGAAAAATATTAAAAATATCAAATTGTCTTCTCCAGAAAATTCAAATGGCACAATACTACCTATTTCAGAAGAAAAAATGGGAAAATTTGTTCAGATATCAGATTTAAAAAAATGGGCAATATTAATAGGACATTAGATACAAAAAGGTAACAAATGGGAATTTTTTATACAAATTCTGGAAACGAAACAGAAAAATTAGGAGAAAAATTTGCTAAAAGTTTGAAAAAAGGAGATATTGTTGGTTTTTCAGGTGAATTGGGAAGTGGAAAGACAACTTTTATAAAAGGGATTGTTAAAAAATTATGTAACTTACAGGCAATAAGTCCTTCTTTTGTTTTAATAAACGAATATTATGGGAAAATACCTGTGTTTCATATTGACCTTTATCGCCTTGAAAACGAAAGAGAAATTGAAGAAATAAATTGGGAAGAATATATTGGAAAAGGAATTATTTTAATTGAATGGGTTGAAAAAATTAAAAAAAATTTACCTGAAAATTTAATACTTGTAAAAATTGAAATTTTAGATGATAATAATAAAAGAAAAATTAAAATAAAAAGGAGGAAAAATGATAAGTAGAGAAAGGATTTTAAGGACATTAAATCATAAAATACCTGATAGAGTTCCTATTCATGACAGTATCTGGGATGCAACTATAAGAAGATGGCGTAAAGAAGGTTTGCCAGAAGATATGACCCCATCTGAATATTTTGGATATGAATTAGAATTTTTTGGTGCAGACACAACTCCTAAATTTCCGGTAAAAGTTATTGAAAGAAGTGAAGAATACATAATTTCAACTACTCCTTATGGAGGTAAAAGAAAAAATCACAGGGATTATTCAACAACACCTGAAGTTATTGATTGGCCCATAACAAAAAAGGAGGACTGGAAAGAAATAAAAAAACGGCTTACTCCTGATTTTACAAGAGTTGACTGGGCAAGTGGTTTATCTCGTAATGTGTCAGCATACGAAGAAGGGAAATTTTGCTGTTTTTCTGGTGGATATGGATATGATATTTTACAAAATTACATAAAAAGTGAACAACTTTTAATTTCAATGGCAGAAGGCCCTGATTGGGTAAAAGAGATGATAATGACATTAGCAGAACTTACAATCATTATGGCTGAACTTATGATGAAAAATGGATTTAAGTTTGATGGAGCATTTCTTTATAATGATATGGGATATAAAAATGGACCTTTATTTTCTCCTGAAACATATATGAAAACACATTACCAGGCAGATAAACTTGTATATGAATATTTTCATTCAAAAGGTATGAAAGTTTTTCTTCATAGTTGCGGAAATGTAAAAGAATTAATTCCAATTCTTATAGATGTTGGACTTGATTGTCTACAACCGTTGGAAGTAAAAGCAGGAATGGACCTAATTGAACTAAAAGAAAAATTTGGGGCTCAACTTTCTTTTATGGGTGGAATTGATGTAAGATTGATGGAAGACCCTGACCTAACAAAAATTGAAGAGGAAATAAAGAAAAAATTTGAAGTTGCTAAAAAAGGGGGTGGATATATTTATCATTCAGACCATTCAGTCCCAAAAACTGTAAGTTTCCAGCAATACTCAAATATAATTGAACTTGTTAAAAAATATGGTGTATATTCTGAATATGAGGAAATTTCAGAAAAAGAAGAAAAAATACCTATAAAAGAACCTATGGAGAAAAGTCAGCCCTTAAAAAAAGAAAAAAGAGGACTTTTCCGGAAAAAGGAAGAAAAGAAAAAAGAAGTTCAATCACCAGAAGAAAAAAAAGAAAAAAAGGGCTTTTCACTATTTAAAAAGAAAGAGGAGAAAAAATGAAATGTGTTGGAATTGATTTAGGAGGAACTTTTATAAAGGCAGGGCTTGTTGATGATAAGGGAAATATTATAAAGAAAAATCAATTCCCAACAAGAGGTGAGGAAGGTAAAAGAGAAATTGTCCTTTCACAGATTGAAAATGCAATCAACTTTTGCCTTGATGGAGAAAATAAAAATGAAATAATAGGAATTGGCATAGGAACACCTGGGCTTGTTGATGATGAAGGGATTGTTTATGGAGCACCAAATTTACCTGGCTGGGATAATTTACCTTTAAAAGATATTTTCGAAAAAAAATATGATATAAAGGTAGTCATTGAAAATGATGTTAATACTATTGCATGGGGAGAATATCTTTTTGGTGCTGGTAAAGGTTATAAAACCATGATATGCATTACACTTGGAACAGGGGTTGGAGGAGGAATTGTTAAAGATGGAAAACTTTTAAGAGGAGAAAAATATTCAGCAGTTGAGATAGGACATATCACAATTGATTACAAAGGACAAAAGTGTAAATGTGGAAATTATGGATGTATAGAAAGATTTGTTGGTAGAGATTATATTGTTGAAAGAGCAGTAAATGCAATAAAAGAAGGGAAAGAAACAAAAATATATGAACTTGCTGGTGGAAACTTAAATAAAATAACGCCAAAAATAATTTCTGATGCATATAATTTAGGTGATGAAGTTGCAAAGGATATATGGACTGATGTTGGAATTTGTTTAGGAGCATTATTCTCTTCTCTTATTAATCTTCTTAATCCAGATATTATAGTCATAGGAGGAGGAATTTCACAGGCAGGGGATATTCTTTTTGAAACAATAAGAAAAACAATAAAAGAAAGAGCAATGAAAAAACTCAGTGAAAATGTAAAAGTTGTTCCAGCAGGTCTTGGAATTGACTCTGGTATTATTTCTTCTGCCTCTTTACTTTTTACAAAATGAAAATAATTTATTTTGGAAGTGACGAATTTGGAATACCATCTCTTTATGAATTGAAAAAAAATTTTAATTTATTGACTATTATAACAACTCCTGATAAACCAAAAGGAAGAGGACAAAAAGTTCTACCAACTCCTACAAAAATATGGGCGATAGAAAATAAAATTGAAGTTTTAACACCAGCAGAATTTGATGAAAATTTTATTTCTAAATTAAAATCATTAAATCCAGACCTAATTGTTCTTATTTCTTATGGGAAAAAATTACCAGTAGAAATCTTAAAAATACCAAAATTGTGTTCTATAAATTTACATCCATCACTTCTTCCAAAATATAGAGGACCTGCTCCTATTGAATGGTGTTTAATAAATGGGGAGGAAGAAACAGGAATAACTGTTATTAAAATGGAAGAAAACATAGATGCAGGGGAAATAATAGAACAGAGAAAATTCCCAATTCTTCCTGATGATGATGCAATTACTTTAAAAAATCGTCTTTCAAATGAAGGTAGCAAAATTTTAATTTCTGCTATAGAAAAAATAAAAAAGGGAGAGAGAGGTGAAAAACAAAAAGGAATTCCTTCTTATGCAAGGAAATTAAAAAAAGAAGATGGTAAAATTAACTGGGAAAAAAGTGCAAAAGATATACACAACCTTGTTAGAGGAGTTATTGAATGGCCAACCGCTTACACATATATTGAAACAAAAAATGGGAAAAAGTTAATTAAAATTTTTAAAACAGAAATAGAAAAAGAAAGTGGTAAATTTGGTATGATAGGAGAAATAATTAAAATTGGAAATGACTTTATTGAAGTTGCTTGTGGAAATGGAACTATTAAAATAAAGCAATTGCAGATGGAAGGTAAAAAAAGAATTGAAACATCTGAATTTTTAAAGGGATTTCATTATCCTCTTACAAAATTCACAAATTAAAATTCCACTGGGCCTGGTCTGCCTGACCTGGTCTGGAGGGAAATAAATGAATAATGTCTTAAAATTTCTAAATTATCTTAAAAATTCTGACTTAAAGAAACATATTGTTTATCTTAAAACTATTAAAGAGAAAAAAGGTGAAAAATATGATATACCTGATTTTATAAGTCCTGAAATAAAAAATTATCTTAAAGAAAATGGAATTGAAAAAATTTATATTCACCAGAAAGAAGGACTTGAAAAACTAAATGATAAGAAAAACATAATAATTACAACACCAACAGGTAGTGGCAAAACACTTATTTATAATACATTTGTAATTAACCATATACTTAAAACACCTGATTCAAAAGCACTTTATATATTTCCAACAAAAGCATTAACTCAAGACCAATTAAAAACATTAAAAAATTTTAGAAAAAAATTCCCTTCAATAACAGCAGAAATATATGATGGTGATACACCTGAAAATATAAGAAAAAAAATCAAAAGAAAATTCCCTTCAATTGTTCTTACAAATCCTGATATGCTCCATATTGGAATTTTACCTTTTTATTCATTATGGAGGGAATTTTTTTCTGAACTTTCTTTTGTAGTTATTGACGAAGTTCATACTTACAAAGGAATTTTTGGCTCTAATGTTTCTCATGTTATAAGACGGCTAAGAAGAATTTGTAATTTTTATGGGAGCAACCCACAATTTATTCTTTCTTCTGCTACAATTAAAAATTCAGAAAGTTTTGCAGGTCAACTTGTTGGACTTGATTTTGAATCTATAAAAGAGAATTCTGCTCCTTCCGGGAAAAAACATTTTGTTTTCTGGGATACACTTGAGGACTCTCCTTATACTCAAACAATAGAATTGATGAAAAAAAGTGTTGAAAATGGACTTTCAACAATTGTTTTTACAAATAGCAGAAGGGCAACTGAACTTTTACAGATATGGGGAATTAAAAATCCATCCTTAAAAAATGTAATTTCTTCATATAGGGCTGGTTATCTTCCAGAAGAAAGAAGAGAAATAGAAAAAAATTTGTTTGAAGGGAATTTAAAAGGAGTAATATCAACAAGTGCTTTAGAATTAGGAATTGATATTGGCTGGTTAGATACCTGCATTCTTTTTGGTTATCCAGGAAGTATAATAAGTACCTGGCAGAGAGCAGGAAGAGTTGGAAGAAAAAATAATGAGTCCATTGTTATTTTTGTGGCACTTTCTGATGCTCTTGATAAGTATTTTTTAAAAAATCCAGATGAACTTCTTGAAAGAGAATTTGAAGATGTAATTATAAATTTTGAAAATGAAATAATTACTGAAAATCATCTTAAATGTGCTTGTTTTGAAATGCCTTTCAGTGAAAATGAAATAAATTTGTATGGTAATTTTATAAAAGAAATACTTGAAACAAAATTCAAAAAAACATTTGATGGAAGATACTTTTACTCCGGAAAATATCCACATACACAGGTTAATTTAAGAACGGTTGGGGATATTTTTTCAATAGTTGAAGTAGATACAGGAAAAATCATAGGAGAAATTGAAGAAAATAAAGTTTATTATGACTGTCATCCAGGAGCAATTTATTTACATTTAGGAAATAAATATTATGTTTCATTTATAAAACCACAAACAAAGCAGGTAATTGTTCAGAAAGCGAAAGTTGATTATTATACCCAGGTTAATTGGTGGGAAAAAATTAATATAATGGATATGATAAAAGAAAAAGGAAATGAATTCAAAATTAAATTTGGTAAAATTGAAGTCACAACTAATTTTGTCAGTTATGAAAAAAGGAAAGAAAAAGACAAAACGCTTATTGGCCTTTATCAATTAAATTTACCAGATATAAAATTTCAAACACAATCTCTGTGGATTGAAATACACGAAAAACAAATTGAAGAATTTAAAAAGAGAAAGATTGATTTTCATGGGAGTATCCACGCAGTTGAACATTCAATTATAGGAATTTTTCCTGTTGAAGTCCCTTCTGATAGAGGTGATATTGGTGGTTATTCTTTCCCTTTTCATCAACAAACAGAAAAAGCAACAATATTTATATATGATGGGTATCCTGGGGGAATTGGAATTACAAAAACTGGATATGAAAGAATAGAAAAAATTCTAAATTTATCTTATGAAAGTGTAAAAGGATGTAAATGTGAATCTGGCTGTCCATCCTGTATTCAGTCACCAAAATGTGGAAATAAAAACAATCCACTTGATAAAAGAGGGTGCCTTTTTCTTCTTGAAACAATGCTTGCCAATATATAATTTTGTAAAAGGAAAAAATAGTGTAAAATTATTACTTAAAAAAGGTAAAAAATGGATATAATAGTTCAGAAATATGGTGGTAGTTCTTTAATAGATATTGAAAAAATAAAATTTGTTGCAGAAAGAATTGTTGAAACAAAAAAAAATGGATATGGTGTTGTTGTTGTTGTTTCTGCTATGGGAAAAACAACAGATAACTTAATTTCCTTAGCAAAACAGATAACTACTTTCCCTCCTGCAAGAGAACTTGACCTTCTGCTGTCAACTGGAGAAATGGTATCCGTATCTCTTGTTTGTATGGCTATTGAAAATTTAGGGTATGAAGCAGAAGGGTTTCCAGGATATTTTGCAGGTATAAAAACAGACAATGTTCATACAAAAGCAAGAATCCAGAAAATAGACCCCAAAAACATAATAAGGGAATTAAATAAAAATAAAATAGTTGTAGTTGCTGGATTTCAGGGAATAAGTTTTGAAAATACAATAACAACACTTGGGAGAGGTGGGTCTGACCTTACTGCAATTGCAATTGCTGCGGCAATAAAAGCAAAATTATGTGAAATATATACAGATGTTGAAGGTGTTTTTACAGCAGACCCAAATATAATCAGTGAAGCAAAACTTATAAAAGAAATATCTTATGATGAAATGCTTGAAATGGCATGGTCAGGAGCAAAAGTAATGCAGGCAAGAGCAGTTGAATTTGCAAAAAAATATAAAGTGCCATTTGTTGTGAAACCAACTTTTAACAAAAAGGGGGAAGGAACAATGATTAAAGAAATGGAAGTAAAAGAAGGAGCAAGTGTTTCTGCTGTTTCAATTGACAAAAACCAGGCAAAAATAACAATTTTTAGAATTCCTGATAGACCTGGAATTGCTGCTGAAATTTTTACCTCAATAGGAAATGAAAATATAAATGTTGATATGATTGTTCAAAATGTAAGTAAGCAAAACTATGCTGACATTTCATTTACAGTTGATATAAATGACCTTGAAAAAGCATTTGAAATATCCCAGAAATTAGGAGAAAAACTTGGTGCAGAAAAAGTTGAAAAAGACACTGATATTTGTAAAATATCAATAATTGGAATTGGAATGATGAATAATCCAGGAGTTGCAGGAAGGATGTTTTCTGCTATTGCAAAAGTTGGTGTAAATATAGAAATGATAAGTACTTCTGAAATTAAAATCTCTTCTATTGTAAGAAAAAAAGACGGAGAAAAAGCATTAAAACAGGTACATAAAGAGTTTATTCAATAAAAATATAACAATTTCATTTTTAAATTTGCTTTAAAAAGGAGAAAATTATGATTTACAAAAATGTTGAGTTATATAATGTTTATGAATTAGTTGAAATTGGCAAAGAAAAAAACATAATTTCAAGGATTCCCGATGTGTTAAGAAAACATCTAAAACAGAACGAATATTTACAAACAAGGGCATTGATGCCTGATGGATGTGAAATAAGGTTTAATTTAAAAAGTGATATAGGGAAAATTATGCTTCAGGCAAAAGATAAAGGGGCAGGTGGTATTTATGAAATTTATCAAGGAAATTTTTTTCATTCGTTTCAATGGATTTCTGATGAAATTACAACAATTACCTTAAAAAGAGAAGACCTGTTATCTAATAGTAAAAAATTAAAAATTTTGACTGAAAAAAATGGGCTACCTTTTGACCCAATTTTGACAAGAATAATTCTGCCACGTTCTATAATTTTAAAAATAGTTGATATTGAAGGTAATTTTGACATACCAGAAAAAGAACAGGTTCCTTCCATTAAATACTTATCTTATGGTTCTTCAATTACGCAAGGACAATCTGCAATAAGACCTACAGGAAGTTATGTAATGAGAACTGCACAACTTCTTGGTGTTGACCTTATAAATTTGGGTTTTGGTGGTGGAGCACATTTAGAAAAAGAAATGGCTGATTACATAGCAGAAAAAGTTAAGTGGAACTTTGCTACTCTTGAAATGGGAATAAATATGTTGTATAATTTTGAAGTTGAAGAATTTAAAAAAAGAGTTGAATATTTCATACCTACAATAAAGGAAAAAAATCCTGATAAATATATTTTTTGTATTGATATTTTTACATTCGGTAGTGATTTTTTTGATGATTGCAATGGAAAAGAAAAAAAATTTAGAGAAATTGTTAAAAAAACAGTTGAAAGTTTAAATAATGAAAAAGTTATTTATATACCTGGAACTGAAATTCTGAAAAATGTTGATGGACTTGGAGTTGACCTTGTTCATCCATCACCTTCTGGTATGGAAGAAATAGCATGGAATTTATCAAGTATAATAAAACCAAAAATTAAACAGGAGAATAATATATGAGAAAGTACGAGATAACTTATGAAAACTTAAATTCCGAATCATATCTAAAACCAATAACACTTTTAGTAATTGAGCCAGATAAAATAAATTCTGAAACAGGAATTATGTTTTTTACTCACGGCTGGGGTGGAAATAGATTTCAGCCGGTTGATAGAATGGAATATGCTACAACAAATTTCAATGTAATTTCTATTTCAACAGAATATAGACAGAGTGGATTTGATTTTAATTCTATAACAGGTCTTGGTTCATATGTTCCTTATGATGCAAGTTTTTTTCAGGTATTTGATGTTTTAAATGGTTTAAGGTTTTTTTTAAGCATAAGGGATATAAATAGAAAAAGAATTTATCATTATGGAGGTAGTCAGGGTGGACATATATGCCTTTTAAGTTCAATTTTTGCTCCTGATACATTTACATTTGTATATGCTTCTTCTCCAATAGTAAAGTTAACAAATACATATATTGATTGGGCAGGAAGATATTTTGGTGATTATGAAATTTCTATAAGAGATGTAATGGAGCATGCTAATTTAATAAAATGCCCTGTTTTTTTAGAACATGGTACAAACGACCATGTAGTTCCACATAATGAACATACTGAAGAACTCGTAAAAGAATTAAAAAAATTAGGGAAAAATGTCTTTGTAAAATATTATGAAAATGGTGGGCATGACTTACAGCCAACTTCAACACGACTTGAAGCATTTATGTGTATGTGCAAAAAAAATATTTTTGACTTCAAAAATGAAAATATAGATGATTTCCAAAAAGGCAGTATTGTGAGAATTCCAGCAGGTAGTAAAACACTTGTTATTGATTGGTCTAAAAAAATTTCTGATAATAACCTTTTTTTCTGGGAATAATTCACTTTATAAATGATATAATTCCCTTCCAGATTTAAAAAAAAGATAATTAATTTTGACAAATTCTTTTTTTACATACATATTTATTGCATTTATAAAAGATTCCTCTTTTATAGGTATAAAATTTGAAGCAAAACCAAGCATTAATATATTCAAACATCTAACATAACCTAATTCTTTTGACTTTTCAGTAAAATTCTCAATATAAATTTTATCTGTTTTTCTTTTTATAATTTTAATTATTTCTTTTTCATCATATTCATACCCAATTATAGGAATTTTATAACTATTAACTACACAAATTCCATTTTCTTTAAGATAATTAGAATATCTTGCTACTTCAAGTGGTTCAAATCCAATTAAAATATCTCCCTTCCCATAAGGTATTTGAGGACCATAATTACAATTCAATCGTATATGTGCCTCTACTGAACCTCCTCTTTGTGACATTCCATGAATTTCAGTACCTCTGACAGAAAATCCTTCTTCTACACCTGCAATACCAATTATATTTGAGGTAAGAAGTATTCCTTGTCCTCCAACTCCACAAATCAAAATATCAACCCTTTTTTTCATCTTTGACTATTGCCTTATAAGGACAAATATTTTCACACATTCCACATCCATTACATAAAATTCCAATTTCTGCTTTGCCATTTTTAAAACTCATGGCAAGACAGTTAATAGTTAAACACAATTTGCATCCCTTACATCTTTTTGAGTCAATATAATATTGGATTTTCTTTCCTTTTGATGTAATTATACATTCTCTCTTAAAAATTATTACTTTTACTCCCTTTTTATCTTTTATTCCCTTTATTTTTTCTATTGCTTCTTTTATTTTATATGGGTCAACTTCAATAACATCTTCAACTCCACAATTAGATATTAATTTTTTAAGTTCAATTTCAACTGTTTTTTCTTTCTTAGCATTTATTCCTGTTCCTGGATGTGGTTGATGACCTGTCATTGCAGTTGTCCTATTATCAAGAATACATATAACTTGATTTGCTTGATTATAAACTGCATTTATAAGGGCCGGAATTCCTGTATGAAAAAATGTTGAATCCCCAATAATTGATACTACATTATTTTTTTCAAATCTTGACATACCACTGCCCATAGAAATACCTGCTCCCATACAAAGACATGTATCAATTGTTTCTAATTTAACACCAAGTGTATAACACCCAATATCTCCTGGAAACAAGGCATCTTTCCCAAAAACCTTTTTTAGAATATAAAAAGAACCTAAATGAGGGCACCCTGCACATAAAACTGGCGGTCTTTCTGGAATAGAAAAAGAATAATATTTTTTCTTTTTCCCTCTTATTTTATAAAATGTCTCTTCAACTTTATCAACTGATAGTTCACCTTCTTTATCAGTAAAATTATTTATTTTCCCATAAATTTTATTTTTTAAATTATAAATTTTAGAATAAATATAAATCTGTTCTTCAGCAACCGGGTCTCCTTCTTCAAAAACGACAATTTCATTAACACTTTCTAAGAAATTTTTTAATTTTTTTTCAGGTAAAGGATATGTTGATACCTTAAAAATTGGGGAATTTTTTTTCTCTGTTTCTACAAATTCTTTTACATAACTATAAGTAAGTCCACAGGCAACAATACCTATATTACTTTCTCCTTTCTCAAATTTACTGAAAGGCAATTTCTCAACTTCTTTTTTTATTATTTCCTGTTTCTCATTCAAATTTTTTAGTGCTACTCTTGCATTTGAAGGAACCATTACAAATTTTGAAGGATTTTTTTTAAATCCATAATCACCAATTTTTTTTTGTCTTTTCCCAATCAAAACATCTGATTTACCATGGGATAACTTTGTAACACTTCTAATCATAACTGGAAGTCCAATTTTTTCAGAAAATTCAAAAGAAAATTTTGCTATATTTTTACTCTCTTGAATTGATGATGGCTCAAAACAAACTGTTTTTGCCAATTGCCAGTATCTTCTACTATCTTGCTCATTTTGAGAAGAATAAGCAAAGGGGTCATCTGCAACAATTATTACCAGCCCCCCAATTATACCGGTATAAACAGATGTTATAAAAGGGTCTGAAGCAACATTTAAACCAACATGTTTCATAATTACACAACTTCTTCGCCCTGTTAAACTTACACCATAAGCATTTTCATAAGATACTTTTTCATTTATACTCCATTCAATATAAATATTTTCCTCTTTGCTTATTTCAACTAATTTTTCTGTTATTTCAGAAGATGGGGTCCCAGGATAAGCAAAAGAGGCCTCAAGTCCTCCTTCAAAAAGACCATAAGCAAGTGCTTCATTTCCAAGTAAATATTTTTTTTCCATTGTATTACCATTAAGAAAATATTTTAACATAAAAATATCGTTGACAAATTTTTTTACAATTTTAAAATAGTTAATACTTGAAAACTTTAAAAATATATTACAAATAATTTAATCCAATGGAGGGCATATGGCTTATTTTAATAAGGGAATAGAAACTATTTCTGAAAGTAAATTAAAACAAATTCAGTTAGATCGTCTTAAAAAAATTTTAGATTATGTCAATAAAAAAGTACCTTTTTATAATAACCTTTTTGAAAAAAACAAAATTAATATTCATAAATTATCTTCTCTTGATGATCTAAAAAATATACCATTTACAGTAAAAAAAGACCTGAGAGAAAATTATCCTTTTGGACTTTTTGCTGTTGACCTTTCAGAGGTTTATGAAATTCATGCTTCTTCTGGAACAACAGGAAAATTGACAGTTGTTGGTTATACAAAAAATGATATAAAATTATGGAGTGAAGTTATGGCAAGAAGTTTAGTATGTGCAGGAGTTGGGAAGGAAGATATTATTCAGAATGCTTTTGGTTATGGACTTTTTACAGGAGGGCTTGGCATTCATTATGGAGCATTAAAAATTGGAGCCAGTGTAATTCCAACATCTGCAGGAGGGACTAAAAGACAATTGATGATTATGCAAGATTTTAAAAGTACTGTTTTAACAGGAACTCCTTCATATGCTTTATATATGGCAGAAGAAGCAAAATCAATTGGAATTGAGACATCAAAAATACCAATTAGAATTGGTGTTTTCGGTGCTGAACCGTGGTCTGAAAGAATGAGAAAAGAGATTGAAAAAATATGGGGTATAACTGCACTGGACATTTATGGATTATCGGAAATAATTGGACCTGGTATTGCACAGGAATGTGAGGGAAAATGTGGACTTCATATCTGGTCTGATTATTTTCTTCCAGAAATAATAGATATTAACACAGAAAATACCCTTGAAGAGGGAAAAGAAGGAGAACTTGTAATAACAACTCTGACAAAAGAAGCATTACCTTTAATAAGGTATAGAACTGGTGATATTGTTTCCATAAATTATCAGAAATGTAGTGCCTGTGGAAGAACTTTCCCAAGAATAAGTAAGATTAAAGGAAGAATAGACGATATGTTAATAATAAAAGGAGTAAATGTTTTCCCATCACAGGTAGAAACAGTCCTTTTAAATATTCCAGAAGTTGCTCCACATTATCAGTTAGTTGTTACAAGAGAAAAATATTTAGATAAATTACAAATAAATGTTGAAATTACAGAAGAGACGTTTTCTGATGAAGTAAAAAAACTTGAAGAACTTGAAAAAAAAGTAAAAAAAGAAATTGAAAGTGTAATTGGCATTGATGTTGAAGTAAATCTTGTTGAACCAAAATCAATTGAGAGAAGTACAGGCAAAGCAAGCAGAATTATTGACCTGAGAAAAATATAGGGGGGAAAAATGATAACTCAATTATCAATATTTCTTGAAAATAGATTGGGAAGGTTGTTTGAAGTTGTCTCTTTACTTGGAGAGAATAATATTAATATTAGAGCTCTTTCTCTGGCTGATAAAGCAAATTATGGGATTTTAAGAATTATTGTTAATAAGAGGCAACAGGCAAACATAATATTGAAAGGAAATAATATCTCAGTAAAAGAGACAAAAGTTATTGCTGCAAAAGTTAAGGACGAACCAGGTGGACTATCTCATATTCTGAAAATTTTTGTTGATAATGGAATAAATGTAGAATATATGTATGCTTTTGTTGAAAAATCAGAAGAAAGAGCAATTGTAGTTTTTAGAGTTGAAAATCCTGAAAATGGAGAAAAAATATTGGAAAAAAACAACATCAAAGTATTAAATGAAGATGAAATTGAAAAATTTTAAAAAGGGAAATTCAAATCAAAATTACTATCTCTAAATTTATTTTAAAACTCCATTTAAAATTGATTCTACTATACCTATATCTTCTTCATAGGTAATTTTTAAATTTGTCCTTTCTCCCTCAATACAATATACAGGTAATCCTATTCTTTCTACCAACATTGAATCATCAGTCCCAATAAAATTTTCCTTCTTTGCTTTTTCATATGCCTGTTTTATTATGCCTGCTTTAAATCCCTGTGGGGTCTGAACAAGAAAAACCTCATTTCTATCAAGTGTTTTTTCTATTTTTTTATTTTTTATTTTTTTTAATGTATCTACACATTTAATAACAGGAACACATGCCCCATATTTTTCAGTGCCAGTTAAAACTCTTTTTATTAAATTTTTTGATAATAAAGGTCTGGCAACATCATGTATTAAAACAATTTCTTCATCCTCTTTTATTCTTTCAATCCCATTCCAAACAGATGCCTGCCTATTTTCTCCACCAGGGACTATTTCCATATTTATATCAGGATATTTTAATTTTAACTTATCTTTCCACATTTCCAGATGGCTTTTTGGAAGAACAATTATTAAAGAAGAAAAGGACTGAAATTTTTCTATTGAATAAAAAAGAAGTGGTTTACCTGAAATTTCCAAAAATGCCTTTGGGATATTCTTTCCTGTTCTTTCCCCTTTTCCCCCTGCAACTATTATAGCAATTGACATTATGTTTTTAATTTTGCAAAAATTATTCTTCCAGAAGATGTCTGGATTGCACTATCTATAATAATATCTGCCACTTTTCCAACATATTTAGATGCTTTTTCAACTACTATCATTGTTCCATCTTCAAGATACCCAATTCCCTGGTCTGCTTCTTTCCCTTCTTTTATAATCTTTAATGAAATTCTTTCACCACTTGCAAGTCGTGGTTTAAGAATATCAGCAAGAGTATTAAAATTCAGAATTTTTATATTCTGGACAGAGGCAAGTTTTGATAGATTAAAATCATTTGTTAAAACAGCAGCCCTTAAATCAGCGGCAAGTTTAACAAGTTTGGCATCCACAGAAGGTATATCAGGATAATCAGTATCATAAATTTTTACATCCAAGGACGCATCTTTTCTCATTTTATTAATTGTTTCAAGTCCCCTTCTTCCTCTTTGCCTTTTCATATCACTTGAACAATCTGATAGTTCATGTAATTCTTTTAAAACAAATTGCGGGATAACGAGAGTATAATCTATAAAACCACTTTTTGCCAGTTCATATACTCTTCCATCTATTAATATACTTGTATCAACAACAGCAACTTTCTCATCTCCCTTAACAGAGTGCAAAAAGGGAAAAACAAACCCTAATTCTTCAACTCCTTTTATTCCTAACATAATTCCTAAATATGAAAATATAAAATAAAGAATAAATCTCAGATAATTCTCTGTTTGCGGATTCTCTATTGGAATAAGTAGAAAAAATCTTGTGAGAAGAATTGCAGTTATAAGTCCTACAATTAAACCACCTACTGCAAGTAATAACTTTTTAAATGAAATCCTTTCAAGAAGTATTTCAATAAAAATAATAAGACCTCCTCCAAGTAGACCAATAATAATTCCAATAACCTTCCTTGAAGGGAAAAAGCAATAAGACAATAAAATACTTAAAATCAAAAAAATAACTCTTATTATATTTGCTCCCATTTTTTATTTCCTCCATTTCTCAAGATGTTGTTAAAAATTATCTTTATTGTATTATCACACATTTTTTTTATTTTGTAAAGACATATGGATTGATTGTTAAATAATTATCAATTTCACTTTTTTTATAAAAATAGTAAAGTAAAATTAAAAAAGAATTTCAAGAATGATAGCAAAAAGTACATAAAAATGGAGGAAAAATGGAAAAAGAATTAATCTGGTGTTATTTAATTCATTTAGGATAGTTTTCTTCAAACAGCATGGAGACCAACAGTTATAAGTTCGTATAACCACCCTTGAGAAGCAATTAAATAGGTAGGAAAGTCCATAAAAAATTTTTAATTATACAGAAGGAGAACAGACCTCCATAGGAAGTCGGTCCTCCAATGGGCGGTACAGGATTTGAACCTGTGACCTTCCGGATGTGAACCGGACGCTCTAACCACTGAGCTAACCGCCCTTTCCTTTTCTCCTAAAATATTTTTTTTATCAAATTAACATTAAAAATTTTAAAGGAATTTTTACAATTGATTTGTTAACTAATTCTAATTTATCGCTCCCAAAGACTAATCCATAAGAACTTTTCACCTTTTTCATTGTTTTTTCAACCTGTCTGGTTTCCTCTTTATTAAAACCAACTTCAATTACAATATTACTTCTATTCTTCAAATTTAAAACAAAATCTGCACCACTTTTTGCTATATCATAATATAAATTTTGAGCAACCGTTTTCTTTAAATCATTTTCAAAAATTAATGCAAAATAATCTTCTATTTTTTTCCTTCCAGTCCAGAAGTAAAACTGCCATTTAGAATAGCATTCCTAAGAGAGGGTGTAATAAAAAGATATTTTGGTGTTTTTCTGGTGGTTCCATAAGTTTGTCCATAACATTTAACTCTTATAAGAACTCCTGCCATTACTAAAACATCCAATAAAGAAGATAATGTTCTTATATTATCAATTCGTAAGGTATGAAGTAATTTTTCATAACTAATTACATCGGAATTCGCAAGTAAATAAAGCAAGTTATTTATTTTACTGATTGTTTCTGACTTAAACTTTTTGAGAGTTATTATATCCTTGGTAATTATTCCATCAATTACATTTCTTATTCTTTCCGATATTTCAACATTATTTTGTATTATATTACACATTAAACAGATATTCAAATTGTATTATAACACAAACTAAATGAAAATTAAAATGTTTAAGATTTACACTCATTGTGCTCAACATTTAACATCTATTAAAAATAGTATTTAACAATTCAATCCTGCGATAACGATTTCTTTTATTGAATTAAAAGTTTCATAGAGCATAGTTACCTCTTATAAAACTCCTTATTTAATTTTTTGTCGTTTTCACTCACTCCATACTCTTCATCATCAATTTCACTATAGTTAATGTAGAGAAATTCTTATTAAACCTTTATTTGTTATTTTATCACTTTTTAAAGATTTCTTTAAAAGGGGCGATGTCTTTTTATATCTTTCAGAATGCTTTCTGGAACTATTGAGTATTATTTGTTAAAAGGGGGGTGTATTATACCTTTTTCGGTTATAAATCCATCAACAAATTCACCCGGAGTTATATCAAAAGAGGGATTATAAACAGGACAATTTTTTGGAGCAATATAAATATTTTTTATTTTTCTTATTTCATCAGGGTCTCTTTCTTCAATTGGTATGTCTTTGCCTGTTTTTAAGGAAAAATCAAATGTAGAAAAGGGAGCAGCAATATAAAATTTCACTTTATGATGTTTTGCCAGAACTGAAAGATTATATGTGCCAATCTTGTTTGCAGTATCTCCATTTAAGGTTATTCTATCTGCACCAACAATTACTATGTCAATTTTTCCCTGTTTCATTAAAAAAGCAGCCATATTATCACAAATTAAGGTGTATGGGATTTTTGACTTTTCCAGTTCCCATGTAGTTAATCTTGCTCCTTGAAACACAGGTCTTGTTTCATCAACAAATACATGGAATTTTTTGCCTCTTTCTTTTGATACAAAAAGAGGCGAAAGAGCAGTTCCATATCCACTTGTTGCAAGTCCCCCTGCATTACAATGTGTAAGGATATTCATACCATTTTTTATTAAGGAAGAACCATAATTTCCTATTTTATAGCAACACTCAATATCTTCCTCGTATATTTGTTTTGCTTCGTCAACAATATCCTTTTTTATCTCATCAATTGTTTTGTTTTCATCTAAAACTTTTTCTATTCTTTCAAGAGCATAAAATAAGTTATAAGCAGTTGGTCTTGATGTTTTTAGATATTCAATATCTTTTTTTATTTTTTTAATGAATTTGTCTTTTGTTTTTTCTTTACATTTTAAAGAAGACAGGGCAATTCCAAAGCCAGCAAAACATCCTATTGCAGGAGCGCCTCTTATTTTCAGTTTGTTTATGCTTTCCCAGACATCTTTTATATTTTTTATCTCAATTATTTCTTCTTTTAAAGGTAGTTTTCTCTGGTCAATTATATAAAGATGCTCTTCTTTCCAGATAATTGGTTCAATAGGTGGTTTCATTTAAGTCCCCTAAACATTTAATAAGTCCCATTTTTGTTTTAGGCACAAAGGTCTGATATTGAAAAAAATCCCCCCTTCAAATCCCCCTTAAAATCCCTCTTAATCTCCCTTTTATAAAGGGAGAAAAATATACTCCTCCCTTTTGTAAAGGAAGAGGGGGATGGGTTTCCCTTTTATCTACCAAAGTTAATTTTGAAATCAGGAAATGAATTTTTTAAATTAAGTAAAATATCTGGTTCTGGATTTATTCCATATCCATTTGCTTTTATTTTAACTTTTCTATTATCTTCTTTATATAATGTCAGAATAACAGAACAACTTCCTTTATTGTTTTGTATAAATTCCTTTAATTCTTTAATTTTCTTATCTTCAACTGGCAGACATATATGAATTTCAATTGTGCCTGTGAACTTTTCTTTTGCTTCTGCTAAATCAATAACTTCGTTTGCAATAAATTTGATATCATCTTCTCTTTTTTGAACCTTCCCTTTTATAAATACAATATTATTAGTTCTTATAACTGATGAGTATTTTTTAAATGTTTCAGGATAAAAAATAACTTCTATTTTCCCATCAATTCCTTCAAGTTCACCAGATGCCATCCTCTCCCCTTTTTTTGTTATATTTCTCTTTAATTCTTGCAAAATTCCTGCAATGACAACCTCCCCATTATTAACTTTTGGAAGGTCAGAAATAGGAATAGATGAATATACTTTTAATAAAGGCAGATATTTTTCAACTGGATGGCCTGTTAGATAAACACCTAACATATCTTTTTCATAAGACAATCGCTTTAATTCAGACCATTCAGGCAAAGAAGAAATAAGTTTTTTATTCGTATAATTTATTGTCACAGGAGTAGAAAATATTTCAATTTCTCCTTTCTCCTGTGACTTTTGCACTCTTGTTCCATACTCAATTGCATCATCTATCATTGCAAAAAGATGGGACCTTGGTATTTCTAAATAATCAAATGCTCCACCTTTTATTAAACTTTCTATCACTTTTCTATTGACTACCCTTAAATTTACTCTTTCACAGAAATCAAATAATGATTTAAAATCACCTTCTTTTCTGCTTTCAATTATTGATTTAATAGCACCAGAACCAACATTTTTTACAGCAGAAAGTCCAAAAATTATATCATTACCAAAAATTTTAAACTCACCATCGCTTTCACATATATCAGGTGGTAAAACCCATATATCATATCTCTCACATTCTTTTATATATTCCTCTATTTTATCACTATTGCCAATTTCACTATTAAGTAAAGATGTAATGAATTCCAAAGGAAAATTACTTTTCAAATACGCTGTTTGATATGCAATAAAAGAATAGCAGGCACTATGAGACCTGTTAAAACCATATCCAGCAAATTTTGATATTTGAGCAAATATCTTCTCCGCTATTTCTTCTTTTACTCCATTTTTTTTTGCTCCTAAAATGAATTTTTCTCTAAATTTCTCCATTTCAGAAGATATTTTTTTGCCCATTGCTTTTCTTAAATGGTCTGCTTCTCCCATTGTAAAATTTGCTAATTTATTTGCTATCTGCATAACCTGTTCTTGATAAAGAATAACTCCATAAGTTGGTTTCAAAATTGTCTCAAGAAGTGGATGGTCATATTTTATTTTTGACGAGTCCTTTTTCCTTTCAATATATTCCTTTACCATTCCACTTTTCATCGGACCGGGTCTATACAGAGCAAGCACTGCGATAATATCCTCAAAATTTTCTACATTCATGTCCCTTAATAAACTTTGCATACCTTTACTTTCAAGTTGAAATACTCCTGCTGTTTCACCATTGGATAGTAATTTATATGTTTTTTTATCATCAAGAGGAAAGGAAGTTATCTCAATACCTTTTCTTTTTTTGACAAGTTCTATTGTATCCTCAATTACTGATAATGTTTTAAGTCCAAGTATATCAACCTTCAAAAGTCCTATTTTCTCAATCCAATCCATTTCATACTGTGTTGCTACTTCACCTTTTGGCCCAATAAAAAGAGGAGAATAGTTATATACCTCATTTTCAGTTATTACAAGCCCCGCTGCATGAATTGAGGAATGTCTTGTTAATCCTTCTAATTTAAGACATATTTCAAAAAGATTTTTTACATTTTCATCTGATTCTATCGCTCTTTTTACTTCTGGATTTAAAACAACCTCTTCTTTAAGAAGAGTACCAGGAGAAGAATTTATAAGTTTTGCAATTCGGTCAACTTCATTATAAGGCATGCCTAATGCTCTTCCAACATCTCTGACGACTGCTCTTGCAGCCATTGTCCCATAAGTTCCTATTTGAGAAACATTGTTTTCTCCATACTTTTCTCTTATATACTTAATTATTTCTTCCCTTCTTCTATCACAAAAATCAATATCAATATCTGGCATACTTATTCTTTCAGGGTTCAGGAATCTTTCAAATATAAGGTTATATTCTAAAGGATTTATATCTGTAATACCTAAAAGATATGAAATTAAACTTCCAGCAGCAGACCCTCTACCTGGACCAACACTTATTCCATTTTTTTTGGCGTAATTAACAATATCACTTATTATAAGAAAATAACTTGAAAATCCCATTTTTTTTATTACATCTAATTCATATTTTGCCCTTTCCACTATCTCATTTTTTTCTGAAAAATTAACATTTTTGAGATTAAATTTTTCTTCAAGTCCATTTTTTACCATTTCTTTAATATATATATCGGGTGTTTTGTTTTCAGGTGGATAAAATCTTGGTAAGTTATACTTATTAAAATCAATTTCAACATTACATTTTTCACTTATTTCTAATGTATTTTCAAGTACCTCTGGTATATCTTTAAATGACCTCTCCATTTCTTCTGATGTCTTGAAATAAAATTCATCTGTCTTGAATTTTAATCTTTTTGTATCTTCAATATGTGTTTTTGTCTGAATACATAATAAAACATCATGTGAAAAAGAGTCCTCTCTTTTTAAATAATGACAATCATTTGTTGCAACTACCTTTATCCCTGATTTTTTTGCAAGTTGTAAAATATCAGAATTTACTTTTTTTTGTTCAGGTAGATTATTATCCATTATTTCTAAATAAAAATTCTCTTTCCCGAATATTTCAATATACTCATTAACAACTTCTTCTGCTTTTTCAATTTCATCTTTCAAAAGAAAATATGGTATTTCCCCTTGAAGACAACCACTCATTGCAATAATCCCTTTTGAGTATTTTGATAAAATTTCTTTATCTATTCTTGGTTTATAATAAAATCCTTTGAGATAAGAAAAAGTAGAAAGAGCCATTAAATTTTTATAGCCATTATTATCAGAAGCAAGAAGTGTTAAATGATAGTTATTCCTTTCTCTTTTGGTTTTATCAGTCATACTTTCAGGGGCAATATACATCTCACAACCAATAATTGGTTTTATCCCATTATCCAGAGCAACTTTATAAAATTTAACAACTCCTGCCATACTTCCATGGTCTGTTATTGCAAGAGAAGTCATTTTATTCTTTTTTGCTAATGGAATAACTTCTTCTATTTTGCACATACCATCTAATAAACTATATTCTGAATGAAGATGAAGATGAACAAATTTACTCATTTTAAAATATTTACTAACCTCCGTTTTATTTTAGGTAAAAAGTTCAGAAAAATTTACTTTAAAATCCTCCTTTACAAAAGTGAGAAACATTAATCCCCCTCATCCCTACCTTCTCCCCTCCGCCACACCGCACGGCGGACAGAGACTGGGGAGAAGGATGAAATCCCCCTTCATCCCTCCGCCAAAATGTTCGCCACAAAACATTACGAATCCGACGCGCTTTTTGGCGGACGCGTCGGACAGGCTTTAATAAAAGGGGGAAGTATCTCTCCTTCCTTTTTCAAAGGAAGGAAGGGATGGATTTCCTGTAATTTTCTAAAATCCCCCTCTATCCCCCTTTGGTTAAAGGGGGAAGCATTTTTAGGGAAAGTATTTGGGATAACGCACCAACTCTGCCTTGCTAACCCCTGCTTCCTTAGTCGGTTTACCAAAAAGGGAAGTATCTCTCCTACTCTTTTTAATGCTTGCCCATTTATCTTTGTAAAGGGGATGGATTTTGCTTTTTGTTTTTCCCTTCTGTACCTTTGTGTCTCTTAACCAATTTATTTATTTAATATTTGTGATTATTTTCTTGCTTCTTTTCTTGCTGCCTGATAAATTTTACCTTCTGTTTTCATAGATGGAGCAATTGCTATATCTGTCATTTGCATTTCATTGATATTTTTTGCTCCTACTGATGCCATTGAAAGTTTTAATGCACCCATTAAATTTTGAGAACCGTCATCAACTTTTGCAGGTCCAAAAAGAATTTCTTTTAAAGTCCCGGATGTCCCAATTTTTACTCTTGTGCCTCTTGGTAAATTTCCATCAGATGTTGCCATTCCCCAGTGATACCCTTTCCCAGGTGATTCGACCGATTTTACAAAAGCAGACCCAATCATAACTGCATCTGCCCCAACTCCAAATGCTTTACAGATATCACCACTTGTAACCATTCCTCCATCAGTTATAACAGAGACATATTTTCCTGTCTTTTTAAAGTATTTATCTCTTGCAGCAGCACAATCAGAAGTTGCGGTTACCTGTGGAACGCCTATACCTAAAACCTCTCTTGTAGTACAGGCAGCCCCAGGCCCAATCCCTACAAGAAGTCCATCTGCTCCTGTTTCCATAAGTTGATAAGCAACATCAAAAGTTACACAATTACCTATAATAATTGGAACTTTTGCTCCTTTACAGAATTTATAAAGGTCAAGTGGTTTATATGAAGAAGAAATATGTTTTGCAGTTGTAACAGTTGATTGCACAACAAAAATATCCACTCCACTCTCAATTGCAATACCAATATATTTTTCTGCAAGTTGAGGAATTGAACTAACTGCACAGACAACATTTCCCTTTTTTATTTGCTCTATTCTTTCTCCTATAAGATTTTCTTTTATTGGTTCTTTATAAATATTTTGGATAATTTTTGTTGATTCTTCATAAGGACTTGAAATTATTTTCTCAATTATTTCATAAGGGTCTTCATATCTTGTATAAATACCAACAAGATTTAAAACAGCAATTCCACCAAGTTTCCCAAATTCAACTGCGAATTTAGGGTCAACCACTCCATCCATTGCTGCTGCAAGCACAGGTATTTTTAATTCAACATTTCCAATTTTTGTTGAAATATCAACTTCTTCTGGATTTAAAGTAACATCTCCTGGAACAAGAGAAACATCATCAAATCCATAACAAACACGTGCTTTCCTATTTATTCCTATCCACATTGCCATTTTTCCTCTCCTTTTTTAATTAATTGTTTTCTCCACACCAGGTCTGCCAGAAAAATATCAAATTTTTTCATTCTTCATATAGTAAAACAAGTCTGATACTAACCACCCCTTTTTATTTTCTCCCTTATTATAAGGAGGTGATGTCACACCTACATCTACAATTTCATCTGGCATATTTTTTAAAATACTTAAAGTATCACCACAAATTATTCTATTTAAATATGTTTTATCACCCATTTGTTCTACTCTCTAAAAATTCACTTCATCCTCCCTTTACAAATGGAGATGAAGAGAATTTTGCCTTTTGTCTCTTTCTACTTACTGCTTTCTACTTCTCAGGAAACACAGTTGCTTGTATATTTACCATTTGATAGAGTTGATATATCTTTTCTGGTTCTAACTCCTCTACTCTGCTATTTTCTGAAATACCAATTTTATTTATTATTTTTATAATATCTTCTTTTGATAATTTAAAAATTTTATTTATTACATTGACTAATTTTTTCCTTCTATTATTAAAAATTAATGGTAAAAATTCCCAGAATTTTTTTTCAACTTCAATTTTTGGCTGTTCCAAAGGAATAATTTTTACTGCAACTGACTGTACTTCTGGTTTTGGGAAGAAAACATCTTTTTTTAAAGAATAACATATTTTGCTATCTGTGTAAAGGGAAAGAAGAATTGATATAGGACCATAATTTTTATTTCCTGGATGAGCAACAAACTTTTCTCCAACTTCTTTTTGGACTGTAAGAAGAGATAGAGATATTTTTTTTAAGAATTTGAGAATATGAAAAACAATAGGAGAACTTAAATAGTAAGGAGTATTTCCAATTACTTTTACTCTTTCAAAATTCCTCCAGAAATTTTCATCTGTCTGTAAAAAATCTGTCTCTATAAGATTGAAGTTTTTATAATGACCAAATCTCTTATTTAAAATTTTACAAAGGTGGTTATCTATTTCAAAACCATATACACATTTTGACTTTTCAATTAGATATTCTGTAAGTGCCCCAAGTCCAGGACCAATTTCAAATATAACATCTTCTTTTGAAATTTCTGCAAATGAAAGAAGTTTATCTCTTGCATTTCTATCAACTAAAAAATGTTGTCCTAAATATTTTTTTATATCTAAATTCTCACTAACTAAAAGTTCTCTTAATTTTTTCTTCGTAAGAAATTTATCCATTTACTTCAATAGTTCAACTGCGAGTTTATAACTTTCAATAAAACTTGATGGATTTCCCTTATTTTTATATGCAATATCAAAAGCAGTTCCATGTCCAGGGCTGGTCCTTATCATTGGTATTCCAGATGTAAAGTTAACCAATTTTTCAAAATAAAATGTTTTAAGTGGAATTAATGCCTGGTCATGATACATTGAAATAATAAGAGAAATTTCTCCTTCTATATTTTTTCTAAATATTGCATCTGGAACTATAGGACCAATACAATTTATTCCTTGTTTTCTTAATTTTTTAATTGCTGGTTTTATAATTCTTATTTCCTCATCTCCCATAAGTCCTTCTTCTCCTGCATGAGGGTTTAACCCAGAAACACCAATAACAGGATTTTCAACTTTTATTTTTTCAAGAAATTCAATCCCATTTTTTACTTTTTCAACTATAAGTTGAACACTTAATTTCCCAATTGCCTCTTTAAGAGAAATATGAGTTGTGGCAAGAACTGTCCTTATTTTATCAGCAACCATAATCATTGCTGTTTTTCTGGCATTAAATTTTTCAGATAATAATTCAGTATGCCCTGGATATTTAATTCCTGCTTTTTCCCATGCTTTTTTTGAAATTGGCAAAGTTACAAGTGCATCAATTTGGTTTTTCTTCCATAGGTCAATTGCAAATTCAATATATTTAAAAGAGGCACTTCCACATATTTTTGAGTTTTTTCCAATCGGATAATTTTTTTCTTTTATATAATTAACAGGAAATATATTTATACAATTTTTATCTATCTGGTTTTTGTTTTTTATTTCTTTTATAGATATTTTTTGACTTAAAGAAGTGGCATTTCTTTCAAGAACAATTCTATCACCAATTAAAACAGGAAATGAATTTTTTATTTTTTTTATTTCATTATAACCTTTAAGAAAAATCTCTCCTCCAATTCCTGCTGGGTCTCCAAGTGTTATTCCTGTTATTTTCATTCTATTATTCGGACAAGCATTTCATTTTTTAATTTAGAAACAAGTTGCTTATACATTGTATTAAATTTTTCATTAAAAATTTTTCTTCTTGCTGTAATATATAAGTCCTTTAAATTTTCTACTTTTTCTTTTTTTACATCTGAAAGATATACAACAATAAATTTATTACCAACCTCAAATGGAGAAGAAAATTCACCTTTACCAATTTTTTTTAAATTTGTAAGTATTTCAGATAAAATTTCATCCTCTTTTAAATATCCACTTTCTTCCATTTTTGTAATATCGGGTGAAAGACAAAATTCTTCCGCTGCTTTTTTTGTCTCAAACCACTTAAATTTAAAATTGTATTTTGTTATCTCTAAATGATTGTTTATAAAATTTGCTATTTCTGACGGTGGAATTTCTATTTTGCTTATTATTTCTTTATCAATATATTTTCTTGATATTATTTGTTCTTTTATTATATTTTTCAGTTGTGAGATTGTTAATCCGTTTTTTTTAAGATTTTCCATAAAACTTTTCTCATCTGGAAAAGATTGTCTTATTTTTTGAAATTCTTTTCCAATTTCTTCATCACTTACCTTGATATCTTCTTTTTTGCTTTTTTCAACAATAAGTTTTCTCTGAATTACTTTTTCAAGTGCTTCATCATAAGAAAGTTTATCATAAGAAATAATTTGGTAGACCTCACTTTCAAAAACAGGAGAATTTTCAACAAATGCAACTATTTTATCAGCAGAAAACAAAAATGGTACAAAAAAAGCAAAAATAAATATAATCTTTTTCATTTTATTCTTGTCTTTATTTCCTCTATCTTACCAGGAAAAATTTGTATTTTGCTATTCTCTCTTAAATTTTTAACAAATTTCTCTACTTCTTTTTTCTTTCTCTGGGTCTTTATCATATTTATAATTGATTGCCTTGCCTCTTCCAATGTTAAAACTCTCCTCTCAGTCCTGCCAGCGAGTTTTATAATATGATATCCCATGTCTGTTTTAAAGATATTTGCTAGAATTTGCCCTGGACTTATCTTTGTTACAAGAGATGCAATTTCATGGTCTAATTTTTCTACATCAATCCAACCTAAATTACCTCCATTTTTTGCTGAATTACTTATTGACTCTCTTTCTGCTATATCTTCAAATGACTCTCCAATGGATAATCTTGATAAAATTTCAACTGCTTTATCTTTACTATCTGTAACAATTTCATATAGATTAACTTTTTCAGGAATAACAAAATCACTTATATTTTTGTTGTAATAGTCCTGTATTTCTTCTTCACTTACTTTTATTTTTTCTGTTAACTCTTTTTCTACATAAATGTTTGTGAGTAAGTCAATATAGTAATTTTTCATTTTCTCTTCAATTTCTTTTTTATATTTTCTCTCATTTTGTTTTGCTTTTTGAAAGAGGAGAATCTGATTTATGTATTCCTCAACAAAAAATTTTGGTTCAATTTTTAAATATTCCTGATAAAATACTGGAGATGTTTCTGCTTTTGTCAGTATATCATCAAAAGTAATTCTATATCCATTTACAACTGCCACTGTTTCATCTTTTATTTTTTTAAAGTGGAGAAAAAGAAGTGCAAATAAAACAAGAAGAATACATAAAAAGAATAAAATAATTTTTTTCTCATGTTTCTTAGAAAAATTTTTTAATTTTACAATTGTAAATTTTCCGCTTTCAATTTTCAATTTACCCATTAAATTTCCTTTCTATGGATTATTTTCTTTTTTCTCCTATCATACCACGCATTTATTTTTTTTGTTGCAATTATTTCTTCATCTTCTATTTTACCATTATTATTTTTATCTTGCACTTTTTCTCCAATAGAAGTAATTTTAAATATGTTGCTTCTTACTGTTATGAGACCTACAATTTTTGAAAACACCATTTCTTTTTCCTTTTCAGTATCAATATAAATATCTCTATCATTATCAATCCCATCAAATCCATATTTTGTAATGTCCCTGGATAAAAGAACTTTTTCAAAATTCATTCCGGAAGGAGAACCAAGTATTTCTGTTATATCTGTATAGGGTCTACCCGCACAAATAATTTTTGCAGTTATCTTACTAACCAATGGCAGACATTTTAAAGTATCTTCACTACTTGTATTTATATTTATTTTCCCGTAGACCTTTTCTTCTTTTCTAACTTTTATATTATCAATAATTTTTCTGTCCGATATATTTTTCCATAAATTTATTGTTTTCCATTGTGCGTTTTTGTGTATAAGTGAAATTTCTCCAACTGAAGAAAATTTATTATTTTTTATTGCAAAAGAAGAACCCCAGTTTAAAATCCAATTAACACTATTAAATTCTTCACCTACAAATGGCATAAAAACAGAATTAAAGGTATTTGGAGTAGAAATTGAAGGAAACCAATTACCACTTCCGCTCATTCTTGGGTCATTTTTCTGAACAGTTGTCCATGGTGTATCAAGCGGATAGTCCGTTTTTTCAATTAAATTTCCACCTTTGTCATATAAACTTACTGTGAAATCAAGTCCTAATTTTGAAAGAAAGGGAATAGAAGATAAAATTTTTGAAATAGCACCAAAAGAACCAGGATTTATAGCAATAATTGGTTCATATTGTGAACAATCAGATGGGTCATGTGTAGGTAAAAATAAAATAATTGGAACAAAGTCAGGAGGGACCATTATTATTACAATTGTTATAAGGTCTCCTATTGTATAAAAAGAGTGTGGCTCAATTTTTACTCCTTCTCTTATTTTTATTGTAGTTGGAACAAGATTCCCAAGAAAATCTGGTTGTACTATTTCTGTTTCCCCATTTTCAACTTCATCCAAAACTTGCTCGGAAGTAGAAAAAATACCATTCCATAAATTTGAAAAAAGGGTTAAAACACCTTTTACTTCCCAACCGCCAATATCAATTTCTCTGTCATAAGGATTAAAAATTTCAACAAATTGTCCACCTTTTTCAGTAAGAATAATTGCCCCTGATTCAAGTGTTTTATTTTCCCATTCTTTCACTGCATCTATTTCATTCAAGTAAGGAGTATCTTCAATTCCTATAAATAGTGAATTGCCTAATTTTTTTATTGTAGGTATAGAATCATTATCTCTGTAATCAATAATATTTAAGGAAATTTGGCAGGCCTCTTTTTCAGAATATCCAAGTGATTGAAAAAAAGAAAAAAGTGTATTGAAATCAGCAGTATTTATATTTATCCTTTCTTCATCATTTTTGTTTCTTTCAAGGTCATAAGAAAACACTGTAATATAATTTTTAAATCTATTGAATACATCCTGTCCAATTCCATCAACTAATTTGATATCTGAAATATCAAAAAATGGTCTATCATCCCCATAAGGTTTTTCAAAATTAAATTCTTCTGGTTCATCAATTCCTTCTCCATACTCATCAATAATTCCATCAGCATCATTATCAATTCCATCTGTTTCATAACTATTCTGGTTTTTATTATCATCAAAATTTCTTGTTCCAGGGAAAAAGTCATTCCCATATTTAAAATGCAATATATTTATCATATTCTTTTCCCCTATTATTTCCCGAAAAAGAGATATTTCATGACAACCATAACCTTCGTTATAATTTAAAGATAAATTTCCAGAAGAATTTATATTTACCTTTCCACTTTCATCTTCAACTAAAACAGCATATCTACCAATAATTTCTCCTTTTTTATTTTTTATATAGAACCATTTTGAATCAAATTTCCCATCTTCATTCAGGTCAACTTCTTTTCCCTGAAAATTTACTCTCCATTTATCATTTAAACAATCATATTTTTTATCATCATTATTAATTTCCCATATACCTTCTTCTATGCCATTTTTTGCAAAAGTATATGCCTGTCTTGATGAAAAAAATTTAAAACTTGTTTTTTCCCAGAACTGAAAAATAAAAAGCATTGTTGCAGTAAAAATAAAAAGAAGAAATAAAATAAAAATCGTAAAAATTATACTTACTCCTCTATTCATAACCCACCTTTATTATTCTTTCAAAATTTTTATTTAATTTTTTTCCTTCAACTTTCATTCCTGATTCAATTTCCATAATAATCTTAACAAATGGAGGTAATTGGGGCTCTTCTGTGTTTTCTGTATCCCAGTTTGAAACATAATTTGTTCCATCAAAATATAAAATTTCGAAATTTCTAATATTTTCTGCAAGAATTTGTGCCCCCGGAAAACCTTTCTTAAAACTAAAATCACTTTCTTCATCAATTTTTTCAATAGACATTTTTAAGTTATTATCCTGGAAATATATCCCGACTTTCAAAAAATCACTCTCTTTACTTTCTTCTGTGGTAGATATAAATTTGACCCATTGTTTCTGACCTTTAAAGTTCATTCTTAATTTTCCATTTAAATTGTTTATTTTGGCATTTTTAAGATATTTTTCAATTGTCTGAAATGTTTCTGTTGCTGTTTTATAAATTTCTTTTTCATATGTATTTTTTCTAAATTTTCTTACACTTTCTTTAAAAATAAACATAGAAGAAAAAATAATGATTGTAAGAATTACAATTGAAACTAAAACCTCAATTAAGGTAAACCCTTTATTCTCTTCTGAATGAATATGTAAAATATCTTTTTTCAATTTTTCCCTTTCTTTTCCATGAAATTTCAATATCCGCATTATATAAATTTTTTCTTTCTTCTGAAAAATCAATTTTATATTTGTATTGTGGAAATTCAAGAAAACACCCATCAACAGAAGAAGGCAAATCATTATTGGAAGAAGAATAAACTTTATCAATGAGAGTGAAAATCTGAGTAGAAATCATTGAAATAGTTGCATTATCTTTTCCCCTTTCAGAAAGTGAACTAATAACTGGATAGACCTTTAATAGAGTAATTATCCCTATTGAAAGGATGATAAGAGAAACAAGGATATTTATTAAAGTTATTCCTTTTTTCATTTTATTATACATTTCCCTGTAATATTATTAACAACTATCTTTTTTTCATCATTTTTATTTTCAATTCCTAAAATTATATGCCCTGCCATTTCTGTTGTCCCATCAGGTAAAAAAACGACAGGATTTAATCCATCTGTAATTTCTTTGAAATATATATGTTGTGGAAGATGTTGAATTTTATTAACAACTTTTCCATTTTTTATAATATAAAAATTTTTATCTTCAAATTTTACTAAAAATTTTTCTCTTTCACTCTTAGCACAATTTCTTGCATAATCAAGCACTTCAACTATTTCACTTACAGCACTTTCAAGAGATAAATTTTTTTGATAATTGAGAATTACAAATGTTGTTGGAATAAGTAAAATTGAAAAAATGAAAATTACAATAACAATTTCTAAAAAAGAAAAACCTTTTTTCATAGAAAAATTATAACATTGTATAAGGGAAATTTTAAAAAGTAGACATTTTCTCAATATATTGCTCTTTAATTTTTTCAAATTCGGGAATGTATTTTTTATCAATTGGGTAAGAAGGTGGCAATTTTAATTTTAAGAAGTTTATAAATTTATCATTTTTCTTAATTCTATAATCTAAATGATGTCCAGTTGCAAGCCCTGTCATCCCAACAAAACCAATTACTTCTCCCTTTTTTACACTAATACCTTTTTTTATTCCCTTTTTTATTTTTGATAGATGCCCATAGTAGGAAATATATCCATTTGGATGTTTTATTTTGACATTATTTCCATATCCATTATTACTAAATCCAGCAAAAATAATAACTCCCTCACCTATTGAGGAAACAGGCGTCCCAGCAGGAGCAACATAATCAATTCCTAAATGTGGCTGATAAATTTTATGTATTGGATGAAATCTTCTATAAGAAAAATATGATGAAATCCTTCTATAATTTAAAGGTGATTTTAAAAATGCTGTTTCAACACTTTGTCCATTTTCATCGTAATATCCACCTTTTTTATTATCTTGTGGTTCAAAATAAAAAGCATAGTAAGTATTATTATAATTTATATATTCCCCTGCAACAACCTTAATATCTTTTAAAATATTCCCTTTTTTATCTTTATATGATTCCCAGAGAATAACGAACTTATCTCCTTTCTTGCAATCAGTAAAAAAGTCAATTTTTGAGGCAAAAATTTCTGCAAATTGTATTATTATTTCCGAATTCACATTTTGTTTTATCATACTATCATAAAGGGAAGAATTTATTTCTCCTTTTACTCCCAATATCTCTTTTTCTGCTTTTACCTTCCCTGATGAAACAAAAAAATCCTTATTTTTTTCATCATATTGAACAGTATAAAAATCTAATGGTACGCTATAATAAACAAATTTTATAAAATTCCCATTTTCATTATCAAAATAAATTCTATATCTATCACCAATATTTGAACTTCTTGTGTTGAAAACAGTACTTAATTTATTTGCAATAGATAGGGCAACATTAGAAGAAATACCACTTTGTTGTAAAATGTTAATTATACAATCTCCTGTGAAAATTACTCCATCAATAATTCTATATTTTTCTTCCTTTTCCTTTTTTGTTGAATTTCTATATTTTATTAGAAAAAATGGTGAAAGAACAAGAAAAAATAAAAAAATAGCAGATAAAATCTTACCTCTCATTCATTCTCCTTATAAAGCATACATCTGCCCAGAGAAATATTACCTAACTCATTCATATATTGTAGAAAGTGTGCTTTATTATCTACTCCAAGTCCCTTCTACTTTTTAATATTGGGGTCAGTAACTCTCTGTATTTTTACTACTTTTTTTCCCCTTGAAGTTTTTTTCAATGTTTCAATTAAATCATCATATTCTTTTCTATCAACAGGTATATTAACAACTTTATTTTTCTTCCCTGATAAAATACATGCATTCATAAATTCAATTGTATTAAGTCCTTCTTTTCCAGGGGCAATAAGTTTTTCATTATAGAGTATATTTCTAACAAAATTTTTTATTATTACCTTATGTCCTGTTTCAAAATTTGAAGAGGCAATAATTTTTTCCTCTTCTGTTTTTATTGATGCCCACATATCAGGTGCTTTTTCCGTAAATTCCTTTATTGGTGTCTCATAATTGTAAAAAGTAATCTGGTCCCCTCTTATTACAATTTTCCCTTTATCTCCAGAGACCTCTAAATAAAAAGGACCAACTGGTTCACATGTTGAAGTGTAATAATAACCCCATGCACCATTTCTATATTCTAAAAATGCAGATACTTCATCCTCTACTTCAATATCATGTAATTTTGTCCTCGTTTTTGCTTCAACTTTAGATGGCAATCCTGCTAAATAGGTAAAAATATCAATTGTATGAGGTGCTTGATTTATTAAAACCCCTCCACCTTCACCAATCCATGTAGCGCGCCATGTTGCACTATTATAATATGCTTGAGACCTATACCATGGGTCAATACAAACTGCTTTTATAATTTCTCCAATTTTCCCATTAGTAACTATTTCTTTTGCTTTTCTTATCAACCATTCTGCTCTTCTCTGATACATAACAGCAAAAATTTTATTATTCTTCTCCGCTGATTCAATCATTCTATCAGCAGCAGAAACAGTGACTGCAATTGGTTTTTCACTTAAAACATGTAGCCCATTCTCAAAAGCAAAAACAGATATTTCTGGATGAAACCAATGGGGTGTTGCAACAATAACTGCATCACAAAGTCCACTTTTTATCAATTCCCTATAATCAGTAAAACTCTTTACTCCAAATTCTTCTCCTTTTTTCTTTGCAACTTCTTCTTCAACATCTGATACACAAGTTAATTCACCCTCTTCAATTTCTTTTATAATTAAACAGTGAGCAGAGCCCATCCCTCCAACTCCTATTACGCCAATTCTTACTTTATTCATTTTTCCTTCCTCCTTTCAACTCTAAAATTTGATTTTTTTATTTTCTCATATAAAATAATATATGTCAAAATGAAAGAAAATAACAATATTGATTTTAATTCAAATGAGTGGAAGGAGAAACTTAAAGGAAAAAGTCCTGAAGAAATAGCAAAAATTGTTGGTGATTATTACGAAGATAAATACAAAGATATTCCCGAATTTGATAAAAAAAAGATAATTATATGGATTGTTTTTCTTATTATTTTAAGTGTAATTATTATCTTTATTTTTTCATATCTTAAATTATTACTTAATAATATTTAAATTAAATATTTCTAAAACATCCTATATAAAAATTGACGGAAGAACTTTTTTTAAGTATAATTAAACGACTTAATGGAGGGAAAAAATGGAAAAAACATCCGTTGCTAAAAAAGAAAAAATAAAAAGAAATTGGTATGTTGTTGACGCAGAAGGAAAAATACTTGGACGACTTGCAAGTAAAGTCGCCGGAATTCTTATGGGAAAAAATAAACCAATTTATACGCCAAATGTTGATACAGGTGATTTTGTTATTGTGATTAATGCAGACAAAATTAAAGTTACTGGCAAAAAATTGGTTGATAAAATTTATTATAAACATTCCGGATATTTAGGTGGATTAAAAAAAGAAAATTTATTTTCTCTTCTTAATAGAAAGCCAGAATTTGTTATAAAACATGCTGTTTGGGGGATGTTGCCTAAAAATAAACTTGGTAGACAGATGATTAAGAAATTAAAAGTTTATCGTGGAACCAATCATCATCACGAGGCACAAAAGCCAGAAGTTATTGAATTTTAAGGGGGGAAAATTATGAATAAAATTTACATAATTGATGTTACAAATCGTGATGGAGTTCAAACGGCCCGACTTGGTCTTGCAAAACTTGAAAAAACGATGATAAATTATTATCTAAATCAAATGGGAATTTTTCAGAGTGAATTTGGTTTTCCACTTACATCTCATGAAATAAATTATTTAAATGCTAACTTAAAACTTGTAAAAAAGAAATGTCTATATCCTATACGCCTTTCTGGATGGCTCAGAGCAATACCTTCTGATGTTGAAAATGCTTTTAAAAATGTCCCTGATTTACAACACTTAAATATTTCTATATCAACTTCGGATCAAATGATAGTGGGCAAGTTTCAAGGGAAAATGAAGTTTAAAGATGTAATTAAAAATATGGGTGATGCAGTAAAATCCGCAAAAGAAAAAGGAGCAAAAACAATAGGAGTAAATGCAGAAGATGCTTCAAGAACTGACCTTAAAAATTTAATTGAATTTGCTTCTGCTGTAAAAGAAGTTGGGGCAAACAGAATTAGATATTGTGATACACTTGGTTATGATTCTCCATTTTCAATTTATGAAAGAATTTATAAAATTGCTAAAGAAGTGAAAATCCCAATTGAACTACACTGCCATAATGATATTGGTATGGCTGTTGCCTGTTCTGTGGCGGGAGCAAAAGGAGCCATTGATGGTGGAGTTGATGCTTATATAAACACAACAGTAAATGGGTTAGGTGAAAGAACTGGAAATGCTGACCTTGTTTCTGTTATTCTTGCTATAAAATATGCCTCAGGGATTGAAGGAAAATATAAATTAGATGAAAAAGTAGATTTAAAGATGGCATGGAAAATATCCCATTATGCTTCTTATGCTTTTAGAGTTCCAATTCCAATAAATCAGGTAGGAGTTGGAGAAAACGCTTTTGCTCATTCTTCTGGTATCCATGTAGATGGTGCACTTAAAGATAGAAGAAATTATGAATTATACAATTTTGAAGAATTAGGAAGAGGAGAACCAGAAATCATTGAAACAGGAAGAATGATAATATTAGGAGAATATAGTGGTATCAAGGGTTTAAGAAATGTTTATGGAAAATTAGAAATAAAATTTAAAGATGAAGAAGAAGCAAGAGAGATATTAGAATTAGCCAGATATGCAAATGTTCATAAACAAAAACCATTAGTTAGTGACGAATTAATATTTATAGCAAAATATCCTGAAGAAGTAAAACAAATTTTGACAATGACTCCATAGGAGAAATATATGCAAAGAAATAGTAATACATTTAATTATTTCATGAAAGTAGTTGATAATATTTCTCCAAAACTTTCCTGGAATGCAAAAACAATTTCAACCCATTATATCTGGAGAAAAAAACTTGAGTCAAAACTTCAAGAATTATTGGGGAAAATGCCAAAAAAAGTTCCTTTAGAAGTTGATTGGGATGAAAAAATTGAAACAAAATCATTTATAAGAAACAAAATTTATATCCGCTCTGAAAAAGATTATTGGATTCCTTCCTATTACTTTTTACCAAAAAAATTAAAAGCAAAAACCCCAGCAATAATTTGTCTTCATGGACATAGGGGAATATTACCTTATATTCGTGAAGGTACTAAAGAACAAAAAGCATTAGGGAAAAGGCATTCTTTAGATTATGCTCCTTTTTTTGCAGAAAATGGGTATATAACAATAGCACCTATTCAAAGAGGATGGAATGAAACAAGGTATGCTGAACCTTCTCAATATGGAGATTGTTATAGAGTAACTATGGATGCCTTTTTAATAGGTATGACACCTATTGGAGTTAGAGTATGGGATTGTATGCGTATTGTTGACTTTTTAAAAACTCAAGATGAGGTTGATAAATTAAAAATTGGAGTTGCAGGCCTCTCAGGAGGAGGAACTACATCTTTATTCTTATCAGCAATGGATGAGAGAATAAAACTTGCAATGATTGCCGGGTATTTTTGTACTTTTAGAGATTCTATTTACCAGATATTTCATTGTATATGTAATTGTGTCCCTCATATTATGGAATGGGCAGAAATGAGCGATATTGCTGCTCTCATTGCTCCAAGACCTTTGTTAATAATAAGTGGCGAAAAAGACCCAATTTTTCCTATTGAAGGGACAAAAAAAGCATATAAAATGTTAGAAAAGGTTTATAAAATGTTTGGAGAAGAAGAAAATTTAGAAAATGATTTTTTTGAAGGTGAACATCAATGGAGTAATAGAAAAACAATACAATTTTTAAAAAAACATTTTATTTAAAAAATGGGAAAAACAATAATTGAAAAAATCATATCAAATCATTCAGGTAAAAATGTTAAAAGCGGAGATATTTCTATTGTAGAATATGACCTCTTAATGTCCCAGGATGGAACAACTCCCCTCGTTATAAATTCTTTTGAACAATTTTCTGAAAAAAAAATCCCTTTCCCTGATAAATGTGTTTTTGTTCTTGACCATAATAGTCCAAGTCCAAGTCAGGGAGTTTCTGCTTTACATAAACTAATGAGGGACTTTGCAAAGGAGTATAATATAAGGATTTTTGAGGTTGGTGAAGGTGTCTGTCATGTATTACTTCCTGAAACCGGACTTGTTAAGTGTGGCTCTCTTGTTTTTGGTGCTGATAGTCATACTCCTACATATGGGGCATTGAATTCTGCTGGAATTGGAGTTGGTTCAACAGACCTTGCAATTGCACTTTATACAGGACATTTATGGTTAAGAGTTCCTGAAACAATAAAAATTGTGTTTAATGGAAAATTACAGGATGGAGTTTTTGCCAAAGATATTGCTCTTTTTATGGTAAGACAATTAACAGCAAGGGGGGCAATTTATAAATCAGTTGAAATTAAAGGAGAGACAATTGAAAATTTATCTATGGATGGGAGATTTACAATATGTAATTTGACAACTGAAATTGGAGCAAAATGTGGAATTATGGAATTTGATGACAAAACAAAGGAATTTTTAAAAGAAAGAAAAATTGAAAATTACAGTCCTGTTTTTCCAGATAATGATGCAAATTATGAAAAAATATATAATTTTGATGTTTCAGAACTTCCCCCTCAAGTTGCAAAACCACATACTGTTGATAATGTTTCAGATATAAATGAGGTTGAAGGAATAGAAATACATCAGGGTTTTATAGGAACATGTACAAATGGAAGAACCAGTGATTTTGAAATTGCTTCAAAAATTCTTAAAGGGAAGAAAGTCAAAAAAGGTGTTAGATTAATATGTACTCCTGGTTCAAGAAAAATTTATTTAGAGTGTTTGAAAAATGGGTATATAGATGCATTACTTGAAGCAGGTGCAATTATTACCAATCCTGGTTGTGGCCCATGTGTGGGAACTCATCAAGGTGTCCCTTCTGATAATGAAAATGTTATTTCAACTGCTAATAGAAATTTTAAAGGAAGAATGGGCAACCAAAATGCATTTATTTACCTATCTTCACCTGCAACAGTTGCTGCAAGTGTAATTGAAGGAAAAATAACAGACCCAAGAAAATATCTATGAAGATAAAGTACAAAAAAGATGATGAAGAATTAAATACCCTATTTAAAAATTTAGAAACAAGTTCTGAATATGGAAATGTAGTTGTTAATAAAGAAAAATTTATAGAAATATTAAACAACATCTTTTCACAAAAAGACCTTAATTCTATAAAACAGCAAATTTATAAATTGGATGAGATAATCCTGTCTCCTAAAAATGATACTTTTGGCATTATGAATATTGAAAAAGAGGGAGATACAATACTCTTTAAAAAAGAGATAATAATTTCAGAATTAAAGCAAATTTTAAATGCACAAACAATTGAAAGAGCAATATATTATGTAGATAGATTAAAAAAGAGCGTAAAAAAAATAAAGACAGGAAAAATCAATGACATAAATTTATTAAGGTGGAAAGAATATAATAATATAATTACTGATAGTTTATGGATTTTAGATAGAAGAGATAATTCAGGTGCTCATCTTGGCTGGTACTGGGGTAATTTTATTCCACAAATTCCTCGTCAAATGATGGTAAGATATACTAAAAAAGGGGATTGGGTATTAGACCCCTTTCTCGGAAGTGGAACAACATTAATTGAATGTAGAAGATTAGGAAGAAATGGAATAGGAATTGAATTGAACCCAGAAGTAGCAAGAAAAGCAAAAGAATTAGTTGAAAAAGAAGAAAACAAATACAATGTAATAAGTGAAGTAATTAATGATGATAGCAAGATAGTTAATATAAATAAAATTTTAGAGAAACTTGGAATAAAGAAAGTTCAACTTTTGATTATGCATCCTCCTTATTATGATATTATTAAATTTTCCAAAGATAAAAGGGACTTATCAAATTCAAACAGTTTAGAAGAATTTCTAGAAATGTTTGGTAAAGTAGTTGATAATGTTACACCCTGTTTAGAGAAAGAGCGGTATTTAACGCTTGTAATTGGAGATAAGTATTCTAAGGGTGAATGGATACCATTAGGATTTTATTGTATGCAAGAAGTTTTAAAAAGAAATTATTTACTAAAAAGCATAATTGTAAAAAATTTTGAAGAAACAAGAGGTAAAAGAAACCAAAAAGAATTGTGGAGATATAGGGCATTAGTTGGTGGTTTTTATGTTTTTAAACATGAGTATATAATGTTATTTAAAAAGAAATAAGGGGAAAAATTGGCAACAACACATGTATTTATAGTTGATACTAATACTTTTAAGTATCATCTTGAATATTTATTTGCAGGTACTGGAGCAAAAGAAGAATTTATTGATTTTAACAATTCGCATATAAGTGCATTGCATCATAAAAAAGAAAATAACCTTGTGGGAATGATTGCTGATGCTTGTAGGGTAAGAAAAAATGATTATGTTATTTTTTATTTGCAACAAAATTCTTCTCAAAAAGTATATGAAGGAAAATTTTATGGTATTTTCAAAGTTAAAGATGACTTCTCATTTCTTGACAACAATGATAATGAGCAATTTCTCAAAGAAAAATTAGGAAAATCTTTAACTTTTAGAAGTTTAATAGAACCTTATGAAGTATATCCTAAAGGTGTGACTGAATGGGAAGCATTGGATGAAATTAAAAATGTTAATTCTCCTTATCAAATGCTTTGGAGTTTAATTTATAGAAAACTTAAAGCAAAAAGAGGTAATACAATGATTACAATATATGAAAGCGAAAGAATCTTTAAATTGATACGAGATAAAAATAACAAAATAACTCTAAATAGTAAATTTTTTTCTTTTGATACCACTTCGCAAGAAATAATAAAATCTCCTTCTACTTTATATTCAGGAAGAACGGAACAAATAAATTTATTACCACGTCTTTTACAAAAATATAAAGAAAATAAATCATTTGAAGTTCACCTGCAGGCATATTTAACACAAAATATTAGTAGAAAAACAAATCCAAGTTTAGATGAAGTTTTACTTAAAAATAATAATTTTGAATGGTTAGGAAATGAAGTATATTGTGGTGTTGGAATGCAAAAAATGGATCTTTTATTATCAATTCCAATTAATGAAAGTAAGAGAATAATTATGCCTATTGAGTTAAAATCAGTCCCTGCTTCTACAGATAATATTATTCAAATACAACGATATGTTGATTGGCTTGAACAGTACTATATTCCCAATAGAATTAGTGATATACAGCCAGTGTTAATATCATTAAAAACAGAAGATAAAAGTAGCCAATATTTTGAAGAAGTTATAAATAGTTTTGAAAAATTTAATAAACGCAACCCTAATTGTCTACCTATAAAATTTGTTGAATTTAGTATTAGTGAAAATAATTTGTCTTTCTGTGAAACTATTTATTAGTACTTTATAAACAGAAAAGATTATAAATACTTTTGGCAAAGCATATCTGTGACAAACATTTGAAAATCTTGTCTGAAAATTTCTTTTTGTAAAATTATGATTGAAAGCAAAAATTTGATATAATTAAAAGAGTTTATTTGGATTTTAACATTTAAAATTACTAATTATATAAAACTTGAAGATTTAAAAAATGGATATATTAAATTTGAGTTTATGGCAGGTACGGGAACTTCTAAATAAAAGGGAAATTTCAAGTTATGAAATTGTTTCATCCCTTTTAGAAAAAATTCACAATGAGGATAAAGAAATTCATTCTTATCTCTATGTAAATGAAAAAGCAATTGATGAAGCAAAAAAAACAGATGAAAAAATAAAAAAAGGGGAAAATATTGGAAAATTAGAAGGTATTCCAATAGCAATAAAAGATAATATATGTACAAAAAGTATTCCAACAACATGTGGTTCTAAAATTCTTGCCAATTTTATCCCTCCTTATGATGCAACTGTTATAAGTAAATTAAAAGAAGAAGGTGCAATAATAATTGGAAAAACAAATATGGACGAGTTTGCATTTGGTTCTTCAACAGAAAATTCTGCTTATGGTCCAACAAAAAATCCATTTGACAAAACAAGAGTTCCAGGGGGGTCTTCTGGGGGTTCTGCTGCTGCAACAGGAGACAATTTATGTTTTGCTGCTCTTGGTTCAGACACAGGTGGTTCAATAAGACAACCATCTGCTTTTTGTGGAGTTGTTGGTATGAAACCAACTTATGGCAGAGTTTCAAGATATGGACTTGTTGCTTTTGCTTCTTCTTTTGACCAGATTGGACCTATTACAAAAGATATAAGGGACTCAGCTTTAATTCTTGAAATAATTTCTGGAAAAGATAATAGAGATTCAACTTCACTAAATATACCTGTTGGTAATTATACTTCTTACCTTAAAGAAGATATAAGGGACTTTAAAATAGGAGTTCCGAAAGAGTATTTTATAGAAGGACTTGATAAGGAAATAAAAAATACAATTAGTAATTTACTGGAAAAAATTGAAAAAGAAGGAGGTAAAATTGAAGAAATTTCACTTCCTCATACTGAATATGGAATTGCTGTTTATTACATAATTGGCACCGCAGAGGCAAGTTCAAATTTAGGTAGGTTTGATGGAGTAAAATATGGGTATAGAAGTC
>Ga0116192_1000167_pt1 | contig 51802 bp, 43 predicted proteins | sample AD_UKC113_MetaG_FD_89876 | JGI IMG/M metagenome (GOLD analysis project Ga0116192, IMG submission 89876) | Active sludge microbial communities of municipal wastewater-treating anaerobic digesters from Hong Kong - AD_UKC113_MetaG | ecosystem: Engineered > Bioreactor > Anaerobic > Digestate...
CCTTCATTAACATTGACGCTTTTAGTATGTCCCAAGGTATTTTATTAATACATCCTACACCTTTCTTGTTCTCATCAATGTAATTGTTTACTTTTTTAATATCTTCAGATATATACATTGAATTATTAAGTACATTTTTAAATCTATGGTAGTTAACAGCATGAGCTAAATCCCTGCATTGATCAACTAAATTATTGTATTGTATGCATAAATCAGAAAAATATTTTGAACTAAAATATTGATCAGGAAATATTGTGTGTTCAAATGAATTTAATGTAATACCATTTGTATAAGCATCATAATCAGATAAATTTACTTTGAAATTATATTTAATATATTTCTTCTCAAATAAATCAATTGGACTTGTTTCGATACATCCTATCAAAGATGGATGAATATTATAATAATTACCAACATTTTGTGCCATATATTGATCTTTACAAACGATAACACGATTTATCCTTGAACTTAAGTATGTTAGGATTGGACCATTATTAATGTTAATACTTGAACCATCACTTGCATATGTAGTAATTCCCTCAGTAACCATAATTAAAGTAGTGTGCATATCTAAAGTTTTACCATCTTTTGTTTTGTGCAATAATAAATTTACATTATCAAAAAGATACACTTGTTCAAATTTTACTTTTTTCCTTATCTCATTTATCATATCTGTTGTTATAAAAACAACACCTTCAGTAAAACTACCTAATTTACCATTATTATCCAAAATGCTACGATTAATAGTATCCATAGCTAAGTAAACAATATATTGAGTTTTCAAATGTGTTACTACTTCTTTTGCATACGAACTCATATTATTTCCAAGATATAACAAGCAAGCGTTAGTTTTTGTCTTATTAAAATGTTGAATACATAACTGTTTATTATTATTGAATACTTTAATCCAACTATTTGGAATATTATCACTATATTGTTTTAATGTACTATTAATGATATGATACGCTTCAATATATTTGCCTTGATTAATTGATGCATACACAAATTCATGTGCAAATTCATAATAATACATATTTTCATGAACGAATAGTTTAGAATTTACAGGTAATTCTAAATACCCACGTTTAAAATTATTTCCAAATCCTATTTTAGCATATTTATAACTTTCTTTGTAGTTTCCATTATGGTTAAAATATTTAACTAATTCTAATATTGATTCTATTCTTTCAGAACAAATTTCAAATCCTTGTGTACCTGCTTTTATAATATCAGAAACTGTGCACTTTTGATCCGATTTTTTATATTGTTCTGATTTTTTATAATGTTCTATCAAAAATCGAATTGCAAGAACAGAACGATAACATGAATAAAATACTTCTTCATACCAACCACCTAAACTTATTCGCTTTTTATATCCCTCAAGAGCATTTTCCATATTTTCTATTGAATCGTGCATATTTGAATGATCAAAATAACTATTTGCCATGTAGAATACGCAACGATGATAATCAGCAACCGATTGTGGATCATTCTCTAGTTTTACAAGATAATTTTTAAGAATAATTGCATCATCAAGATATTTATTAGGATTTTTAGATCTGTCACCTAACCTTCTTGAATCTAAATAATAGTCTCCTTTAATTACTATTGAATCGTTAGTATGTACTTTACTGCAAAGATACTCATGCAACGGTAATTTAAATTGCCATCCTAAACTTGCATCGTTTTTAATAATAAATGGCCTATTATATGTAAAACTTGAACCAATTTGAAGACTGTAGGAATGATCTGTTAATTCAGGTAATACAAGATCACCAACAATAATATCGTCAGCGTCAATTATCCAAATATATTTAGATTTTCCTATACATTCATTTAATGCTAATGTCCTACTATAACCAAAATCTTTTACCCATGTATGGTGTTTAATACACCCTGGAATACCTACACTATCAAAATATTCTGTAATTACTCTTTCTGTATCATCAGTAGATCCTGTATCACAAATTACATAATAACCAATGCCATACTTTGTAACTGATTTTAGAGTTTCAAGAATTACATGTGCCTCATTTTTTACTATCATTGATAAACATAATAATGGTAATTCGTCTTTAATATTTTCTATTGTATTTAATTCTTGATCTATTCTTGTATTTATTTCTTGTTCTATACACGTTTCTGTATTTAAAACATTATTTTCAGTTCCTGATTTCTTTTCAATATTCATAATACTTGTAAAGAGTATTTACTTACTTATATAAAAAAAATATGAAACTTAATTATTACATTACGACGAACATTTTGTAAATTTATATGATTCGACAATAAAATTAGTTTTAAGTCTTTTATCAAAATTAGTTTTAGGTTTTGGTAGGAGTTTTTTAAAATTTTTTAACCAATGCATTACATCATCCAGTTTAATAATAATAAATGCTTCAATATCATCTGCATCTTCAAACATAAAATTTATATCATTTATTAAATTGATTATTTCATCTTTTGATCCATATATATATGCACAAACTTTTGGCCTTGTATTTATATTTTTTATTTGATTTGTTGCTTTTTTTTTAAGTGTTGCATTTTTTTTTAATGGCGAACAACAATTAATATTAAATAAATACGCTTGATATACGGTTTTAAGCAAAAAAGAATTATTTGTAGGTGTTATTACAGATTCTGGAGTCACTGTAATAACTCTTGTAATTCCAGCGTTATTTCTGTATTTGACTTCTGATAATAATCTATTTTCTGGTTCATTATTAATAATACCATCAAAAATATCAAAATGTTTTGCTCTAAATGAATATACATTTGAACCATTAAATACACGTTTTGATGATAACATTTTCGTTCCTTTAAAAAATGTATTATTTTTGTTACTCAGTTTTAAATCTAACTTTTTTAGTTTTTGCTCTAGTTTTAATTGTTGTTGTTCTAGTGATAGCAATATATTTTCATATTTATAACTATCAAAATCACTATTAACACATAAACCTAATTCTTCTCCTAATTCTCTTTCCATAGCATAATTATTATCTTCTATAAATTTTCCCTTATTATTTCTTGAAACTTTACCTGTTATGGCGAATTGTATATCATCACCGATTTGTTTACGATATTTTACTCCAAGCATACATATTTCATCTATATTAGAACACATTCTCTTAATACTTTTGACTATATTAAGAGAATCATTAGAAAAGCATAATGACATTATTGGGTTTACAATTATATTTGATTCATTCTTTTCGACTTTTACAATATTTCTTTTCATACTTTTAAATATTTTTATTTATATATTTAAATTTTTTGATATAATGATAAAAAACTTCAATTTTAATTTTATCTAGTTATTTGTCTAATTTACTAATATATTCTTTTCTCTATTTGGCGTTAGTTTAACAATTACACATTGTGCCCATATATTTTGTTTTTTACAATATGTGCATTGGACAGTTTGTAGATATGGGTCACTTGATTTAAAACATTTTAACTTTGCATCATAATTATAGTAATCACTATCATCTTCCTCTTGCTGATTATGTGTGATTAATAAACATTCAAGACAATAGACATGCTCACAACATAATCTCACTAATTTATTATTATTTGAAATATCATGAGCATTTGAATAACATATATTACAATAATTATCTTTAATATTTTTACTATTTATCGTTTTCTTGATTCCTAAGATATTACATGGATTACCTTTCTTAGGACTCGTCGAACTTGCATCTTGTAAAATACTTAAACTTTTTCTTGTATCTGTGAGTAGACCAAACTTTACTACTTTATTATTATTAATCGTAGCATAATAATAATTTGGCACCATTTTCATTAAAAGATTAATAATATCAATATGATTATGAACACATGCTTCCGTAAATATTTGATTGTCGTTATATTTAACATTAATTGGGGTTTTATTTTGTTTACTTATTTTCCATAATAAATTAGCAACTCCGTAATGACCTTGAGTACAAGCCCAGCGGAAAGCTTCATCATTTAAAATGTTAATATTAATTGGAATACCTGAAACTTTACTTGCAGCATATAAAAATTTAACTAAAAATTCATTACCACTTTTGCATGCTATTCTAAAACAAAAATTTGACCCTAAATTTATGTTTATTGGTTTGTTCATTTTTAAAGATAAGTAATACAAATATTTAACAATCTGATTGTTATTATGTTTGCAAGCTCTTTTGAATGCATTATCACAATATGCATTTATATTTATAGGTGTATTACGTTTGTTACTTTCTTCGACCAAATATTTAACAAACAAAAGGTTTCCTGATGTACATGCTTTTCGGAATAATAATTCATTATTTTCATTGATATTAAATTCTGGATTTTTAATATTTTTGTATATTTGTTTAAATTGTTTTAAATTTCCCATTTTACATACTACAAGAAGTACTTCATAAATTAACTCTTCTTTGCTATTATTAATCATAATTTGTAAATATTTATCAAAAATATTATTGTCATTACAGTTATTCTTATTTGTCATTAATAATAGCGCCAATTCTAAATTATAATCATCACTGTTTGTTTTTATTAAAGTTATAAACTTCGAACGTGTCATTTTATTATTTACTAACAAATATCGTAACATAACTTAGAGAATGTTTTGGCTTTTCTTGTATTTTCTCTTATATTTAATGATTTATTTATGATTTTTTGCATTTAAAATATATTTAATTCATTTTTACTGAAGTATAATATAAATTATCGTAATCAATAATGACTGAATATTTTTGTTACATTCTTAAAAATTCAACGAATAACAAGACATACAATGGATTTACAGTCAATCCATATCGAAGATTGCGACAACATAATCAAGAAATTAAAGGTGGCGCTAAATACACTAAAAAATATGGTAATCGTGATTGGGAAATGTTTGTATTGATTGGTGGATATCCTAATTCACAAAATGCTTTACAATCTGAATGGAGAATTAAACATCCAGATAAAAAATATAAAATTAATAAAAAATATTGTACGCCACTTGGAAAAATTAAAGGGCTTTGCGAAATATTACAAGATGAACAATGGACATCATTTACAACTGTTGTTAATGAATTGTTAAAATTAACAATATGGATCACAGAAGAATATGCCGATAAATTAGTTCTAACAAATATTAAACCAAGAGTTGATGTAGTAGTTGTAAAAAAACTCGATGCTGAAACATTATCTTTGATTGCAATACCAGATACCAATGATAACACAAATTTACAATTTAAAGAAAAAACAGAAGAAAAAGTGATAACGTGAGTTTTATTGAAAAGTTAATAAATATATTAATTGACTCAGATCACCTCTAATTTCATCTTTAATATTACATAAATCGGAATGTCTTGCTATAATTTTTTCCACATTATCTATTTCATAATTAAACTTTTTAATATAATCTTCAAAGTTTCTATCAAAAACATTATTAGCTCGAATTACTTTATTTTCATGTTCATTAATATAAATTTTTCCAAATATTCCTTGCCCAATTTCAAAAAATTTATCCATTTTTTTTTCCAATTTATCACTATATTTACCAACTGATTTGTGTGCTGAGTATTTGACTGTTTGAAAATGATACATTTTTAACGCAATTTGGAATTCAAATACAGCAAGTAAAAATCTAGCTAGTGGATGTGCTTGCGATGTTTGTTTACTTGTTTTTTGATTATCATTTTTATATACTGAATTTTCAATATCAATATTCATAAAATTATTTAAGATTATATGTAAGCACAAGATAATAATATATTTATTTTATAAGTATATACTTGCTTGAAAGCTTGTTGTATGAATAAAAATAAATCTTACAAGTGGATAGAAAGAAAACAAAACAGTAATTTAAATACTGTTGACAATAGTGGTATTAATGGTTACGGTAACAAAAAGGGTAAAACTAGTTATTATGTTCATCGAGGATTCGCAACTAATAGAATGCATACTGGACAATACCAAAATAACCCTTATTATTCACAAACAGAAACAAGTAACCAACAAATGCAAAAGCTAATAACGTTAAAACCATTCGGAGGAGTAAATTTCCCATTTCAACAACATAAACATTTTAATTCAGGTCAACATTGTAACTTAATAGATAGGCAAATCAATGACAATTCAAACAATAATTATGGATGTAGAGTTGGTCAAATTAATCAAAACAATAATAAACTCAACAATATTTACAATCCTCCTATTTATAATGATAATTACAATTACCGAAAAGTTTATAATGATCGCAGTACTAGTAGTAATAGTAGTGACAGTAAAAGTACAAAACATAGAAAAAATAGACCTATTTATAGACCATACAATCAAGTTCATGGAGGCAATAAAAATAAAAAAGGCTATTATAATGTTGTAGTAAATGAACATGATAAAGGAAGACATCAAGAAAATAAAAATCATCGTAGAGAAAAAAGTTTTTGTGATCGAGATAGTTGTAGTGTATGTGCACGTGTGCGAAAACACAATCTAATAAATTATAATAAACCACGATTGCCACCACCACCAAGGTCTATAAGCTATTATTCAAAATCTAATACCAAAAGTACAAATAAATTTCGTAATGAAGTTCACCATACTAATAACAACAAAAAAAAACATCATAATAAAGGACATGGACACGAACACGAATACAGATCTGAATCTAAATCTTTTTCTATGTCCATGTCTACATCCACGTCCACATCCACAACTGATTCTAATTTAAATTCTAATTTTGAATCAGAAGTAAAAGTACAATTTCAAAATAAAAAAAACATGCAATATGACGATAATGTAATGTTAGAATCTTATTACTCATACAGTTCAAGTTCTGAATCATGTAATTGTAGTAGATGTAAAAAAAAAACTATTGCAGAAGCTAAATTAAAACAAAAGATTATGAAAAAATTTGGGAATAAAAAAATTATTGCTAAACTAAATGCAACAGAATCTTCATATGCAGATATTAAATGTGATGATATAAAATGTGAAAATTGTTACAGATAAAATAATTGAGTAATTTATTTAGTTTTCTTAACTGTGTTTGTTGTGGATTTCAATGGTGTTTTTGTTGCTGTTGGTGTAGTAGTAGTTGTAGTTGTTTTAGGTTTTGCCTTAGCTTTAGGCTTAGATACTGCTGGTTTTGGTTCCTGAGTTTCTGGTTCTACTTTTTTAGCGTCAGCTTTTACTGTTTTTTTTGGTGTTGCTTCTTCTTCTACGTTTGTTGTTGTTTCTTTTTCTACTGTTGTTGTTGTTTCTTCAGTTACATTTGTTGTTGTTGTTTTTGGTGTTGTTTTTGGAGCTGTTTTTGTTGCAGTTTTTGGAGCTGTTTTTGGGGCTGTTTTTGTTGCAATTTTGGTTATTTTTTTTGGCATTTCAACATTTTCAGCAACAGGTTCATCCTGTGTAGTTTTTTTAGCAACTAATTTAGATCCAGAAGTTATGTTTTCGGTTGTCGCAGTTTTTGTAGTTTTTTTAGCAACTGGTTTAGATTCAGATGTAGTATTTTCACCTGCTATAGTTTTACCTTTACTTTTCTTTGTTGTGACATTATCATTGTCTTGATTGGTTACTGGTTCTGATTCGCCTATCGCCGTTGTTGTTACTTGTTTAGTTTTTAAAGTTTTTTCAATATCTTTTTCTTCATCATCGTTTTGTTCTGGTTGTTTTACAAAAGTGTTAGAAGTAGCACTATTCATATTTTTTTTATTTCTATTACATTCACCAAGAGACTTCATCGTTGAAGCTAATAATAATTTGAATTTTTTGATAAGACATTCCATTTCAGAAACTACAGCAAAAGTGCTAGCACAATCATTGAAAATTTCATTCATATATGTTTGATCATCAAGTCTCTCATTATCAAGTTTACATATAGTATTAGCTGCACATTCACAGCATTCATAAATATTATCAAACAAATTACCTGAACTTGATTTAGCTGTCGCCAACTTATGATCAGCTATTAATCCGAAAATACTGTTAGCATGATCATTTAGAATTTGTACGTTATCCTTTTTTGACATTCTTAATGTTATTACAATTTAAAGATATATCTAAATAAACATACGCGATATATTTTAAACTTCATTTTTATTGGTCACTTGCAATTTTTATATGATTCAATAATATACTATGGAAACAACAACTACTACAAAGACTACGAGTTCTTTTATCAGAAATATTTATAGATACAGTATACTGTCTCTTTTGGTACTTTTAATTCTTCTTGTTGGGTGTCAAGGGAGTGCAAGTCAGTTAATTTTAACTACACTTTTGTTAATACTTATAGTCATTCTTTTCGAGGTTTTTACTGGACCAGAAATAAATGTTAATGTGGCAAAAGTAGAAGGTATGGAAAATGTGCGTGGAGAAACTTTCTTCGATATGAGTACACCATCACCATCATTTCTCCCAACAAATGAGACAGTAGGAAATATAATACTTCCAAGCAACGAAGTTACGTTTGACGTACCTTTTGATCCTAGAGGATTAATGATAAAAAAAGGGACAGCAAAATTTCCACCATTTGATATTGATTATGATGTAGCTACTGAAACAAATTTTACTCCAAATAATATTCAAATTGCTGGTGGTGGTGATAGATATAGCTACTTAAATAGAGGATATATGTACGAAGATCACCCTGGGAATATAATAGTCGAACAAGATGATGATTTAATTGTATCGCCCAAATTTGGAAAACTTGGATATTTTGTGGATAATGGATGCAATTTTGGAACTGTTGATACGATATTAAACTAACATTATAATATATTCACGAGATGGTCTTAATAAATAGTCTGAACCGTAAAAGTTTTTACGAATGTCCGCACTAACTACATAAATATTATAATTATCATAAAGTTTTTTTTTAATATGTGCAAGACTATCGTTTTCCCCATTAATTTTATTATCAATATCGTAAAGAAAAACATAATCTGATAAATATGTTTGATCATCTGAGTTTCCAGGACTTATTTTTCTTATGCTTTTATTATAAACATTGCCACAAATACCATGCACGCTACGGTTTCGTAAACTATATTCTGCATATTCCTTCTCTTTTTTTACCATATTAACCAAATCAATGCAGTTCATTTCATTAACAAGCACTAAATATTCATTTATTGGAATATTAAATGTGCCTGTTAGAATATGAGCATTAGATAATTTGTGTTTTTTTTTACCTTCATTATTTTTATTAACTAATTTATCTAAATCTGTAGAATTATTTTTAATTACTTCAAATAGAACTTTAAGTTCTGACTTTCTTGCATGTGTGTTAACAATATTAGCATATTTTATATCGGAACATAACGCAGTATTATAAAATGAATAAATTTTTTTATTTATTATAATATTAGCTCCAATAATACTATGAACTCCCAAAATATCATCTATTATAATATCATCATCTAATTCACTATAAACAGTACTTATAATTTTATGTCTACTTATAATTATATTTCGTACTTTTTTCTTCTTTTTTTTAGCAAAATCAATCATTTGATTATCGTTAAATATCTGTTTTATTTCTGATTTATTATAAATGTTACTAATATCAATATTATCATTATAATAATCGGGTACAATATTAATATTATTTTTATATTTAGATTTAATCATAGTTACCAATTTGTAATAGACAACAAAATTATTAATACCTCTTATGCACATCACGTCACAACGTACTCCTTCCAGATTTTCTTCAAAGTAACTGATAATATCACTTATTCTTGTATCCATGTTTACTGCATTTTCCATATCGACATTGTAGGATATTAATTTTATAATGTTGCTACTATCAACTTTCTTTTTTTTTGAAATAATATTACCCATAAGTCGTTAACGTGTGCACCTTAATGTGTGGGTATATATTATATTATTTCTTGATTATACATACAGTAGGTAATTTTATATGCAAGTATTTATAAGAGTATTAATATTCTTATAAATTATACATATTTGAAAACATATGAATAAACTTGTAGACACCAATGACGAAAAACAAATAATTGAAAACCAAACTTTAATGGATTTTCTTTTTTCTACTGCTGATGAATTTTTATTTTCTTTGTCAGTAGCTATTGCTATGTACTTTTACATTTAAAAAAAAATGAATAAATTAAGATTAAAATAATTTATTAATTACTAGAAGTAATTATACATACAATACCAATATATATCAGAATAACACATACAATGCAAACAGTAATTATATGTAATGGTGCAATGCAACGCAGGTTTATGATACCATATTGCATGATCCAAGCAAGTGAAAAATTAAAAACGAATATAAAACCTAATCAAAGAGAACCATATGTCTTTACTGATGTTACAGCTGATGTATTTGATGCATTCAATAATTTGTTTTCTGAATATTACAATAATACACTTGATAGTACGATTGATATTAAATGTTTAGTAGAAAAAATACCTATTACTTATCCAAAACTTATAAAAGAAATTATGATATTTGTTAAAAATTATGAATTTAACGAAATATTTTACCATTATAAAACATTAATGCATAATATTGTCAATGGAGATAATAAAAATATTAGTTTAGTTAAAATTATACAAGAAGCCTCAACAGGACTAAACTAAAACGATAATCACGACTAACATATTTCTTTTATTTAATGATGATAACTACTTATAAAATTTGTAGAATTAGCATCTTTAATTGTTTGTAAACATTTTTTTAGTGTTTTAATAGATAATGAATTCCTGTAATTTCGAGGATCTTTACCTAGTGCCTCACAATAATGATTCGCAACACAATCATCAAAGAAATCTTTGACACTCCTTCCAAAACCTGGAAAATTCACAAAATTTTCTGTAAATAATTTAATAATACTGCTCTCTGGAGCATCATTAATTGTAAAATTATCTCGTTTTAGACAAGATAGAAAAATATTAGCTAATTCAGTAGATGTATAATCCTTAATTACAAATCTTGCTCTATTCGAAAATCTACTCTCTAATCCTTCATTACATCTAAAAAGATTACTTTTTATTGAATTTTCATAACCAATCATTATTACAATGAACTTTTTTTTATTTTCACTCATTGCTTGTACAATCGTATTTATACACTCTTTCGAAAAAGTATCTTTTGCATCTTCATCGCCCAATGCATAAGCTTCGTCAATCACTAAAATGCCACCAATTGCATTATCTATCATTTGTTGTGTTTGTGGTGCTGTATGACCTAAATGTTTGCCTACTAATTGTGCCCTTTTAGCATAAACTATTTTATTTTTATCAGCCAAACCAAGACCGCAATATATATCAACAATTATCTTACAAACTTTAGTTTTACCAAGTCCTGGATTTCCCATTATAAGTGTGTGTAATGGTTTAGGCTTACAATATCCAGGAAATAATCTAGCAGCAATAATTTTTAATATTTTATTCTTAAGTTCAGACATACCAATAATATTTATTAATTTACGAACCGGACCACGTATTTTCTCAAGTTTGTCAAAATTAATACCATATTTTTTATCACAATACAAATAATAATCATGATATTCAGCATTTTTAAATTCATTTACATACCCATTTTTTTCACATTCTAATTTAATTTCATCCATCGTTTCAGCATGTTTGAGTATATCATCTAATTTTGTTATACTAAAATCATGTTCCACAAAAATTAAATTATCATGAATCGGATCGTTAATGGGTATAATCTTCGGTTCATCTAAATTTACCATTTCTTCATTGTTATAAAATAATGAAGAATCTGTAGATTTTACCTTTTTTAATTTATGTTGCGGATTAAGTATCGTTTGAAACATATCAAATACCGAATTTTCACTACCTTGAAAACTATCTTTTTTTGTATGATATATTCTCCTTATCCTTATACGATCATTATCATCACGTTGTATGCGTGGTCTTGATGTTGTAGGCGTTCTTTGTTTTATTTTTTTTTCATTATTCGTTATCTCATCCATTAATTCATCAATTACAGATCTACTATTTGTAGTAACATTATCAGAACATTTTTTAGCATTTTCATCTTCGCTGTACTCTTGAACACTAATATAATATTGGTCTTGATCTTGATCTTGTTCTTGATATTGATCTTGATATTGATCTTGATCTTGATCTTGTTCTTGATCTTGATCTTGGTCTTGATCTTGGTCTTGATCTTGGTCTTGGTCTTGGTCTTGGTATTGATCATTTTCTGTTAATTTTTCTAATAACACTTCGTTTTTCTTCTCAATGAATCCACATTTCTTAGTAAGATATAAAATTTGTTGGTTAACCAAATCAAGTTTAGTTAATAAATACTTTTTATCTAAACTACAATAACGATAAAAATTATCAATCATTATTTCTAATTTTTTAATTTTGTCTGAATCATTTTCAAAACATTCTGCAATGGATTCTTTAATTTTATTTAAATAATCCATTTCAAAGGCATGTCTCACTAAATTTTGTTCACTTAAATTATTATTACTATTTTTATCTTCTTCTTTAACATTATCAATTATGTTTTTATCATTTTCATGAATTATAATATCTTCTTCATCTTTATCAATTTGATTATCATTAGGTTCCACAAGCTTATTCATATTTTAATAAAGTAAATAAGAAACGTACTACTTTTATATCTTTATGATATATCAATAGATTAAAAAATATAAAAAAGGTCGCGTTATTCTATTTAATCAAATTACCATTAACTTAATATATAATGTTCATTCTCGTAAAATCGAAACTTCGCAATAATATCAAGCGATATAATAATATTATAGATGCTATTAATGGTATGCTAACGTTTATATTAAACGATAAATCTCATGATTCAAAAAATACTTTTATAATCTATCATGATAGTTTATGCACCACAGATCCTTTCAGTATTGGAAATAAACCTCCTATCATAATTGGATACTTACCTGGAGATTCTAAACTTATTGCAATGTGTAATGATCAAACTCTATTGCCATCTATTAATAATGTAATGATTGCAGCAAATGAAATTTTTAAATCATTACTAAAAGAATTAGATGAACAATGTCGAGGAAATCAAGGACAATGTCAAGGTCAAGATCAAAGTCAAGATCAAAGTCAAGATCAAAGTCAAGATCAAAGTCAAGATCAAAAACAAATCAATGCCAAAAAATCAACACAAGAATCTTGTTCTATTCCTAATACAACAGTTACTTCTAACACATCAATTACTTCTAATACAACTGTTACAGAACCTATTATCCAACCTGATTATGAAAAGATTACAAAAGAGGCTGAAGAATATATTAGAAAATATAAGGAAGAAATTAAACTTTTAAAAAAAGAACAATCTAAAAAGAACAAAGAAATTCTAAAATGCAGAACATTTAATCGCGAAGAACAAAATAAACTTAACAAACAAAAAGAAATCGAAGAAGAAAGAAAAAATGTATTTGAAGTTGATAAAAAAATTTATCCATTATTACTTGAAAAATTAAGAGCTGGAAAAACTACATTAGAAGTCATACAAAATTCCCCTTTTAAAGATAAGTTTGCTGTCTTTGAAAAACTTGTATTGATTCATGGTAAAGATGGAATAAATAACTATGATGAATTTTGCAAATTATTTTATGATGATAGTGACACAGAAGATGATAGTGATAGTGGTAGTGATAATGGTAGTGATAGTGGTAGTGATAGTGGTAGTGATAATGGTAGTGATAGTGGTAGTGATAGTGGTAGTGATAGTGATAGTGATAGTGATAGTGATAGTGATAGTGATAGTGATAGTGATAGTGGTAGTGGTAGTGGTAATGATAGTGATAGTGATAGTGATATTATAGTTCCAACTAAATACAATAATAATTATAATAATTTAGAAAAGTTTATGAAATAAATTATATGTCAGTATCTGTGTTCATATCATCAGTATCATCAGAATTATTTGTATCAGTATCAGTATCTGTATCGTTATCGTTATCGGTATTTGTATCTAATATAAAACTTTTTGTATTACCATTTTTTATAATTTCCATTGCTTTTCTAGAAAATTCGTCAGCTTTTTTATTGCCAAACCATAAATCCCATTCTGGATTACTTTTTAAAGGTTGTTTGCTATGACCCTTAATATGTTTATAAGTTATTGGTAAAGTACAACTTAATGTATATAATTCTTGTAATAAATCTAGGTTGCATATAGTTTTTCTTTTTTTGTTGATACATCTGTGCCAGTCATACAAAATCCATTTTGGACAATATACAGTTATTGCATTAATTACATACATACTATCAGTATAAATTATCAAATTCCACAATTTGCATTCAAAATTCGCAGTCATATATTTATAAACATTTTTGATTGCTTGTATACATGCTAATAGTTCCATTCTTTGATTTGTAACTTTTGATCCCATGTACGATGTTTTAGCATTACATTCAGGATATTTTGGACAATATACGCCAATCCCGCCATACTTTAAACCTTTAGTATCTAGTTGTTGTGTACTAGAACCATCTGTGAATATAGTAATTATTTCAGTCATTAATATATTTAAAACTATATTTAATTGCGATATAAGTATATATGGAAATATATTCATTATTAATTATAATAAATAAGACTTATGGCATCAACAATTGAGACTAATGGTGGCAGTGATTCTGAATTTGAAGAATATCTTTTTTCAGGTAAAGTTTTGAATAACAAGTATGTTTTAATAGATACAGTAGGTAGAGGAACATTTGCAAGTGTTTGGTCTTGCTATGATATAAAAACTAAAACATTTTCTGCAATTAAAATACAAGACATAGAAGAACATGAGTGTGCAGTTGACGAACTTGCATTTTATACAACAATCAATAAAGGTGGTAATGTTGCAGGAGCCCATAATTTTTTAAGCACAATGATAGATTATTTCATATTAGAAACTGATTATGGTGATCATGATTGTTTTGTATTTAATTTGGCTGCATGTTCAACCTATGATGTAATTAGACATATTAAATATTTTAAAAGTGATGAAACTAAGGTTTCACCATTCACTTTAACTACTATCAAACAAATAATATATCAAATATTACTGGCAATCAAATCAATAAATGAAAATTATAATTTACTACATACAGATATTCGAGCAGAAAATATTTTAATTATGGGTGTTAATAAAAAAATGGAAGTATTTAAAAATTTGTTTGATATCAATTATATTGAAAAAGCTGTTGCCGCAAGAAAAAAGAAATTTATTAAAAAATACAAGAAAAAAAATATACCTGTAGAAGTAGAAACTGAATTTTATGAATCAGTTTGTGTACCTTACATTCAAAAAATATTGAATAGTGCAGAAATGGAATGCTTTACTACAGCTAAATCTCATAGTAATAGTGATCATAGTGATGTTAGTGATGATGGTGATATTAGTGATGATAGTGGTCATAGTGTAGTATCTTGTAAAAAAAAACAAGATAAATATGATACTTTTAGTGAATTTAATGATTTTTTTAGTGATGGAAACACTGAAGAAACTTTGTTTGACAAAGAAAGTACAGATTTACCATTGAATGAAAAATATTTAAATAAAATACACGTTAAATTAACTGATTTTGGTTCTGCTTGTTTTACAGATAAAAAATACAGTACAATACAAACTCGGCATTATCGTGCTCCAGAAGTGATTATTGGACATGAATACAATGAATCATGTGATATTTGGAGTTTAGGGTGTTTATTATTCGAATTATTAACAGGAGAAGTTTTGTTTAGACCAAATAAAACACAATTTACAAGTAGAAACAAGTTTCATTTATACAAAATGTACCAAATATTTGGTCCACTCCCAAACAATATGATTAATGAATGTAAAAATCGTAAAATATTCTTTAATAATGATAATACACTTAAAGTTGACAGATATATTAATAGTTTGGACCTTAAAGACATGATTAATGTAGAAATACAAAAACATAGTGTTCAAATATTAATTAGCGAACAAGAATTGGATCAAATTATTGATTTTTTAAAATTAACATTCATTTATGATCCTAAATTTCGTAGTAAAGCGTGTGATCTTATTAAACATAGTTGGTTTGATGATATTAGACTAAACTAATAAATTCTAATTATTACAAATAAAAAATTATAATTATCATTGTAATATACTTTTATATTTTTTTTAAAAAAATTAATGTGCTGAAGTAGATCTATCATCTCTACTGGTGCATCCTGGAGAAAATATTGTGCTAGAAGATTTACACACAAAACCAGAACTTTTTTCATTACTATAACCAGGACTAGTTAAAACATTAAATGGATCAACATTATCACTTTTTACACTCCATGTTGGTATTTTTTGTTTACTTTGATAATTTCCAGAATTTTGCCATGAATTAGAATAATTCCGTTTCCTTATATTTTCGATTAATAATCTGTTATTTTCTAAAGTTTGAGATGTATTTGTTAAAATTAATAAATCATTCATAGAGTCATCAACTTTTAAATTTTCTTTATCTTGTGTTGATGATGGTTGTGTTGTTTCTTGTATTTTTTTCGCTTTTTTTAATATGTATATTTTCCGTGAGTTTTCTGCAGTTGTTGGTGTTATTGCTCTTACTGTTGCTGTAGCCATAGTATTTGTTTTTATTTGTGGTTGTACTTTAACAAATTCTTCAGGTATTAATCTATGATTAATAGAAGTTTGCACGCTAGCAGATCCTAATGTTATTACGTTTGTGGGATAATTAATATTTTTTACTTTTGGAACATAATTTTCTATTTTACTCATTTGTGGTGGATTAACATATTTAACGCGCAGTTCTTTTTGTTGTGTAAGATTACTTTTATCATAATTACTTCTACGTATTCGTATTGGTTGATATATTGAACTTGAACTTGATGCAACATCTTCAGGTCCCAAATTTTTATTTCGGATTAACATACATTCTGATTTATTATTTACTGGAGTTATTCCTGATGAACTAGCAAAATTTTCATCAAATCTTTTAGAACATTGCTCATGTATACAATAAAAACCGCATTTTGAATTGCAACACATGCAATTTGTTTGACATAAAAACGAACTGTAAGTAGTAGGATTAGACATAAGGTTATTATTGTATTGCATTTTATGGAATTTATTCAAAAATATTAAACAACTCGATCTTACATTAAAAAACATCAAGGAAGTTCTATAACATTATTTTTTCATTTTTTATTTTGAAAGCTTTGTATATAAACATAAATTTAGCATACAGCATACTATAATTAAATGTTATCGTATAATCAAGATGATGGAATCAATACTTTGGGAGCTGTAGCTTCTGGCTCTCAAAGTACCCAAACGTTTACAGGTTTGCTTGATAATAGTAATGTTAATTTTACTGGTAGTAGTAGAAATGGAAATGATAAACTTGGAGATTTAAATGATGAAGAAAAAAAACAAAAAATGTGGTTAGTCCAAAGTGGTAAACATGTCAGTCTAGTTCCGAATCATGATCCATGGTTCCTTAATGTAAATTATACAGATGGTCCTATCGAAAGTGTAAGTAATTATGAATCTAATGATAATAAAAATGACCAAAAATATTACACAGAACAAAATTACAAAAATGAATCAAATGAAAAATCTGTTGAAAAAGATAATGCCAAAACTATTACACCTAATAAAATGATAAATAATTATATACCTTACACATTAATTTATTTGCTTGTATTCTTTGCAATATTAGTTGTTATTTACAAATTAGGAACACGTCAATTATCACAAATTTAATTACATGTTTTTGTGCGACTCAAACCATAATAGTTAGAATAATCAATACGATATTTGTTTTTAGGTGCTATCAAGTTATCTGTTGTTTGCATTTGTATATCAGTTTCGATATTATTATTATACAAATATGTTTGCACATCAAATACATAATAATCATGATTAAATGGGTTATTATCATTAAAAATTATTCCAAGTTTTGATACAAGTAATGTTACATGCATACAATAATTTTCTACTAACCAAATATAAAAGTCCGAAAGATTGTATTTGTTTGAATCAAAGAAATGTTTGTATGTCAAATCATAAATTTGATACAATTCATCTCTATCTTCTCTAAAAAGTACTTTGTTAGGACTAATAGTTTTTAATAAATCTAAATCTGAATATTTAAATTTTGGTATCATTTCAACAGTTATGTTACCTAATTTATTAAACTTTTTTTTACCAGATTTTAAATAATTATAAAAATCTGTGCAATAATTACCACGATGATAAATATTAATTCTTTCACTGCTTCTACTTGTTAAATTTTCACATGATTCATGTTCACAATAGATAATAGCTTTTTGAACTCCAAAATAATATGCTACACCTACTAATAATTCTATCAAATCTAAATCTTTTATTTTACCACTTTTCGGGACCGATGAATATCTAAAATAGTAATTAACATACATTGTTGTAATGCCTTCTTGTTCTGACAACTCAATTGTAAAACCTATGTGATCTTCAATAATTGTGTATAATAAAAATCCATTATTTGTACTAACAGCATAAAAATTTTTGTACACACCAACACTATCATAATATTCTAAAAGAACAGTGTATACTAAATTACCAATTTTAACTTTACATTGATACATTTCGTTTGAATAATTGTTGACAAAATATTGTATTTTACTTGCGAGTGTAAGTAGGTCAGTCTTTGGTTTAGGTAATTTAAGAAAATCAAGAATTTCATATTTTTTTGGCAATTCTGGTCTAATTTTGTAATGTATTGGTTCTTTACCAACATATTCAAATTCATATTTGGTTTTAATTCTAATTTGAGCATTAGTATCAGTATGATAATACATTACATTTTCGTCCTTTTTAAGTAATTTGTAAATTGATAAGGGAGACAATATAATTTCTTGTTCTTCCGGAAAATTAGATACAGTTTCCATACAAAGAGCCACACCTTTAGTATTTGCTGGTAGCTGAATTTTTATTAATATAAAACCAAAATGATTAATATCTGAGTAAAAAGGATTTCTTGTAGTACTCTCAAAACTTAAAACAGTATATTTATCACCCACTTGTAAATGCTGTAAATGTTCATCACTTTTAATAAAACGATAAACATTGTATTCTTTATCAAATTTTGGTGCGTTATTTATTAAATTCCACATTGACGTTATTTGTGTTTCCAAAAATTCGTTACGATGTGTATATTTAACATTATTACGTAAATATTGATTCATAAAATAGCTACCTTGTAAAGAATAATATTGTACAATACCTAGTTTACCTTTCTCAATAATATATTTTTGATGCTCCATAATAATATTAGCTGATACATCATTCTTTTTTACTTGATTACAAAGAGATGTAATAAATTCTACTGTATCAGGTAATGTTTTATCATCTTTTAAGATACCCATATTGAGACCTAATTTAATTAGTTCTGTTTTAGTGTAATATGGGGTAATATGTCTAAAATGAGGTAAGAATGAAGGTCTAACGCATACAGTAATATTTTTACCCACGTAATTAGAATAGTAGTAAAAAGTCTTTATGTATGTTGTTGTTAATATTTCTATATCGAATTGATCTAAAAAGTTAGTCATAAGTACTAGTTTATCATATTCTCTTTGTTTATTTTCTTTGTAATAATGAATATTATATTTAAAATCAATATCAAATTTCTCTTCTTCATTCATACTTGTTGCTGTTACTTCACGCTTACTAATTTTTTTGATATTATTTTTATTAACTTGTTCATCCCTGCTAAGAATTTCCTTCCTATCATGGAATGTTACTATCATTGTTTTGTCTGGAAATCTAAAATATTCGTTTATAACTTTATCATAAACAAGATCTCTTGGAATAATATAAAGATTTTTAGTATATTCATCATATAATGGTATTTTGTAATCAATAGTTGATAATTCTTTTTTAATTTTATTAACTACTTTATCATATTTATTACCCGATTTTTTCAAATAATTTTCAAGTATTTTTGCTGTTTTCTGATCTGTTGTTTTATTTTTTGTTGAATCTTCAAGCTGTTTGATAGTCGGTAATACTGCTTTTTGATAATAAAGTGCATCAATACTATCTTCTTTTGATGTGTATTTAATGACACCTTCTTTTAAATAAAATAAGATAATCGACATAAAATTATAGATGTAATATATTGTTGATTTAGATTATTAATCTTGATAAAATAAAAAATCGATAGGTATGCAAGACATGTATATAAATACAATGTTTAAATTAATTATGAAGTTTTACTAGTATTCCAAATGTTAGAACCAAAATTAATATATTGCGCACATTGTTTTATTGGGTTTGATGTTGGTTCAGGAACAACTTTATTTACTATTACTTTAGCTGTATCTGTAATTTGCTGTGGTGATGTAGTATGTAAAGTTTTGTTTATATCTACGTCTTCAACTATGTCTTTATCACGAATAGTTAACATTGGTTGTGTTACTTTAGGCATTAATCTTGGCACTTTTTTAGCACTAAGTAATTTTCTTATTTTTAATAGTGTAACAAGGTCTTTATATCTTGTATCTAAAACAATCTTTTTTTTTACAACGGAATTAATCATATTACCACAACTTAGGTGTCTCCAATTTGCAAAATATTTTTTAGCATGCCCATCAACAGCATCCTTCATATTATTGAGATCAATATTAATTAAATCAATTTGTTCTTTTAGAGCAATAATCGCATGATCAATTGTTTCTGATTCATATTGATCACCTAAAAGTTCCAATTCTGATAATAATTTTTGCGTAAGTCTTATCTTATTATCTAAGTCAATATTTTTTAACTCAGACATTACTTCTTTAACTGTAGGTTGGTCATACTCTGTCAAATAAGTTATCGTTTTGAGAGCACCACTCATTGTGTAAGAAAGAGATTTAAGTACTGCACCACGACAAAAAGTATTTAGTATTGCGATAGTTTCAAAACCACATACTATTGTTGTTACTGTTGCTACAATTGCTGTTGTTGCCATTATGTTAATAATATTAGAATTATTTTTACAGTATATGCAACATACATAATCCAAATTTCATTTTTAAAATATAAAATAGCAAAAATGATATTTCATTACCAAAATTTAAAGTAAATTATGACATATTTTTATAATTGTTATCATAAAAGTTTTTCTCAGATTTATCATTTGTATCGTTATGATTCTTATCATGATGTTTATTATGATGCTTAAAATTTAATTTTTTATCGATAAAATTAGACATCAATTCATCAAGCATAAATATAGTATTTTGGACAAAATCATAATTTAGGTTAATATCAATATCTTTATAAAATGTTGGATCATCATTTTTCTGAATTCCTAAACGTATTTTACTTGGCATATTTTGAATAAAATAAATAACCAATGGAATAATTTTTAATGCTTGTTTCTTACTTAAATAATCCATAATATTAAAAGATGAATCGCAATCCAATTTTTTAAGAATTTTAGTTATTTTTTTACTTCCTGTTTCACTATTAGATATTGATGATAAAATTCGTGTCAATGACAAAGTACTATTAGCATCAAGTTTTATTGTTTTATTTCTAAAATTATACTCTATTGTAGATAAGTTTCCAATAATACTATTAATAACTTTATCTGTTATAATATCGCCAAATGGTAACGATCCTCTTATTGAATTTTTGTTTACAATATGAGATAAGTTATCTGTCTTTATTTCAACATTTTTAAATTTTATTGTTAATGTAGTTGTGTTTAAAAATATATTGATACCATCATCTTTTTCTTTGTTCTTTGAATTAACATGTATTATATACGAATCATTACTATTATGTATCGGCATATTAAAATCTTTAAATTGTACATTAAAAACTAAATTAAAGTCACTAAACTCAAGATGTTTGTGAAATTTATTGTAATAATTAGTTTCAAATTCTTGTATTGATGATCCTATTTTTTTTATTTGAATAATAAACTTATGATAATGTTTGTTACTACTCAAATCTTGCATTATATGTGCTGTTTGTCGTGCTGCTGTAGTACCTGTAACTATTGTTGATTCAATACCACTTATGTTTGCATTTATATTATTACCAAGAGGATTTGCTACATTTTTATAGCCAGTATTCAATACTCCTGTTACAGCTCTAGCCATTGTGTCTTGTAAATCTGCTTCTTTATTATTATTATTATTTGTTTTGTATGATGAAATTATATTGTCAAAATAATGAGCTATGTACTCTGTAAATTCAGAATCTGACATATTTTGTTTTTCTGGAGAAAAATAATCCATATCACAATTTTTTATAGAATTACATAAATTATTAAGGTGTGCACTATTTAAAAGAATAGTTATTAATTTACTTGCGATATTAGGCGGTATTGAAGATATTTGCGATTGCGAAGATAATGACAATTTATAAAGTATTATTGTTTCAAAAAGGATTTTATAAACAAACCAAATTCTAAAATCAGAATCAATATGTTTTGCAAGAGTAGCTGTTCGTTCAGCTAAATAAAATGTATTTTTCATTCCAATATATTTTATTACCATGTTGATTAGTGCTTCTTGTGGTAAAATATAACCACTCGCTTGTCTTACATAATCCATATTATAAGTGTATTCAGACGAATTAGCAATGTCAAAATCAATAATTGTTACCTTCATATTTTCATCAATAAGAATATTGCCTGGATGCAAATCTTTATGGATGAATTCTGGAATTTTATTACCAGCAATTATCAACAAATCCTTAATTGAAAACAATATGTGTATTAGTGTTTTTGGTGATAAATTAAATAAATTAATTTTATCCAATGGTTTGCCATTTGCAAAATCAGTGACTAGAAAATAACACTTATTATAAAGTGAAGGATCAATTATTTCTCCTTTACTACAAATTTTTATTTCTTCGGCAAATGGTTCCCAATATTTAGAAGATCTATTAAAATAAGTATAACCAAATTCATAAACCTTAGGAAAACCATCAACCCCAGATAGAGCACAACTAACAAATATTTCTCTCAAATCTCTATCAACTATCTTCTTTTGCGATATTAATCGCAGTGTATATAATTTAATTACTACGTTATTTCCTGTTTTAAGACATTTTGCAAGAAACACAAATGCACCACTTTTTCCACCACCTAAAGGTTTTATTAACTTATATTTCAAATCAAGAATGTCTACTTTATTCTTATGTTGCATTATCCGAATATTTTGTTTACATTTATAAAATGAATCATATAAATCATTCGTATTATCAAATATGTGATTTGGGGTGTACTTACGATAAATATTAAGTTTATCTGCTGTATTATGAAATCCTAATTCATCCATATAACGTAACACATAATTAGCATCCGACAACAAATTATTAAGTTTACGTGTCGTTTTTAATAATGTTAATGGTGTTTTGACATATTTAGACATTATTATATTTATTACAACAAATAAAAATAAAAAATTATTAAATATATATCCAAAATAGTCAACATAATAAATAGTTGTTATTTTAACTACATATTTATATGCAACTAAGTAATTATTAATCAAAATGTACCATATTTTTCTTTAACGGATTTTTTCTTTGCTGTGAATAATTACTTGACTTATATGTTGTATATTCCTCTTCTTCCACTTCTTCTTCTTCTTCTTCTGCATCTTCTTCTACTTCTTCTTCTACTTCTTCTTCTACTTCAACTTCTTCTTCTGCATCTTCTTCTGCATCTTCTTCTTCTTCTTCTTCTTCTACTTCATCTTCTTCTACTTCTACTTCTACTTCTTCTGCGTCTTCTTCTTCCGCATCTTCTGCTTCTTCCGTTTCTTCCTCTTCATATACAATTTCTTCATTAATATATTCGTTTTCTTCTTCGCTTTCATCTTCGTTTTCATCTTCTAGTTCTTTAGTTTTTTTTTGTAGATTAGGTTTAACATGGCTATTATTTACATTTTCATTCCCATCTTCATCTTCATCTTCATCTTCATCATTATCATTATCAATATCTGAATTATCATTACCATATGGATCTATTGCTTCTTCAAACCCATCATCAACAGGTTCAATGGGCATTATTCCATTTTTCTCGCGATTCTTGTTAAGAATTTTTGTAGTTGCAATTTCAACGCCATCGCATTCTTCATCCATAAAACTTTGGTCAATATTTTCTATATTAACAATTTCATCACTTTCTTTGATACCTAATATGTAATCATTTATTAATCTTATGCCTTTATCTTTTAGTTGCTTCGTAAATAATTCTTTAAGTTTATCTTTACTTAATTTCATTTTAGGTCCAACACGTGTTGTTTGATGCCATTCTTTAAAATCTGTAAACATTTGAGTCAATGTAATTCTATCCGAAGCTTGCTTTGTTATGGTGTAATTCATTTCAAAGAAATCTAAATACATATTACTATTTTTAGCATATTGTTCAGAATGTTTACAAACTTTAGCAGGTTCCTTCATTCCTTTTTTGAATATTGGGTAATATTTGTTTAGTAATAACCATATGAAAGCTTTTTTCCAGCCAAGCATTTTTTCTGGGAGCTTTTTATCTCTAATAAATTGACGATTATTAAGTGGTTTTCCATTATAATAATAAACGCCATTTTTCATTTTCAATTGTGATAATTGTATGAATTTACTTTCAAATGGGACAACACGTAAACGTCTCCAAGTACCTGAATCTGTTGCAAGAATTTCTGGCAAATCATTACAAATTAAAATCATCTTTGCTTGTGATCTAAATTGTATTGGTTCTTTGTACAATTGACGTGCCATAATAAGATCATTACCTGATAATGTCTTGAGAATACTTGTATAAATTCTATCTCCTGCTTCAGGTTCATTGAATATTGCGGCTCTTTTACCTTTTAATAATGCTAATTCTGGAGAAGCATTACCTGCAGATTTTTGTTCTCTTGTCATTAAAGTTACAGGTAATACCTTACCAAGATCTCCCAATGTGTTAAGGAAAAACTCAATCGTTTGACTCTTACCAGCTCCTCCTTCTCCAGTCCAAATATGAAAATGTTGGTCAGGATTATCTCCGCACAAGAAACTTGATAATAATGTTAGCAAATATTCACTCATTTCTTTTTCTGGTTGAACTTGATCAAAGAACTTTTGAATTAATTTAATTTTTTTCCTTTCCATACTGTAATTCTTAGGATAATTATAACCAGTAGTTAAACTGCAACGATCATCAGGTGTACCATCTCTGAAACTTAGTGTTCTAAAATCATAGACACCATTTTCAAAACATAATAATTTCTTATTTTCATCTAACTTTTCCTCAAATTTTGGTATGTAGAAAAGTGTAGAACAAACTTTCATAACACTTCTCACAAATTTTGATTGGTCTAATTTCTTAATTAGAGTAGTAAATTCGCCCATTTTACTAACGTTGAAATCTTCACGCATCGCTTCACCACCGTCATCTATGTTTTCAAATACATCAGTTGCTAAGGCATTTCCACTTTCTACAGGCCCTCTCCTTTGCATTAATTTCTTTTTTATTGTCTGTAAACACATCTTTTCGGTTAAATAATTTGATAAATCTACATTAATTCTATCAAATAAAGTGTATCCTTGTTCTATTTCTATGTATCTATGATCAACAAATTGATACCAGGTTTCGTGTCTTAGAGACGCACAAACATATTCATATTTATACAAATTGTAAATTAATCTCGCAATAGCAATATCCGAACATCCTACTGCATTTTCGAACAAATTAGCCATTGCCCTTCTTAAAACTTGTTTATATTCTTGTGGAGAATCTGTTTTTGCCCACAAATATATTGATGCAATACTTAATGATGATGCTGACTTATCTCGTTTCTTAAATCCATTCCAAAATTTCAAACATTCATCTCTACTTTGATAATTATCAGCCTTCTTTGAAAAAGTATTAAATACTTCAAATAATGTGGGACTAGTATGATGTAATGCTAAACCTACATCTCTCCAAGTTTTATATTCAGTAGCACGACTTTTAGATAATAATGGTACTAAAGCTTTAGCCATATCTATTGGATTTTGTTTATCATTAGAACTTTGCAATTTCCTTAATAATTCTTCTTTGCTTAATGGTTTATTTTTCTCTTTTTTACTTTCGGTAGTTGGTGTTTCGGAATTTCCTAGCATTTCTGCAGCACCTTTGATGTAATTAAGATCATAGTTATTATTTGTGTATGTTTCATCTCCATTTAATTTTTTTTTATCTTTATTATATTTCTTGCTACTACTATTACTACTATCACTATCACTATAACTATCACTATCACTATCACTATCAAATGCATCATTATTTTTACTAAATATTTTTTTCGTCGGAATTTTTGATGCATTTTTTTTAAGTTGTACATAAGGTGCATTTTGCTTATTACGAATGCTCATTAATTTAATTAATGGTGGTAATGTTTTGGTAACATCTTCAATTCCTTCTTGTTCAATCTTGTAGTTATATTTTTTAGTTAATACATACATTAAACCATTTGGTTTTTTGGAACCATACATGTACCAGTTATTAGTAGGAATAGTCAAATCAAGAATTTTATCAGGTTTAGTTGCTGGTTCGTTTTTAAAACTTGAAAAAGCATTATCTGGATTTTTAAAATTTTTAATAATTTCATTCATTTCCTCAATAATCTTGCGAAACCATGGTCTATCAACAATGAAATATGGATACATAATGTGGAAACCATCACGATAAACTTTTATATTTTTACCATTTTCTAATTTTTCTTCTGGTACTGGATGTGGTTTTTCGAGAACATATGCTTTAAATACTTTTAGTTCTTTTGTTTCAAAATATTTACTTGCTATTGTTTTAAAAAGTTTAAGAACATATTCAATATGTTCTACAGTATATACACGCTTATTACTCTTATGTTTTAAATCTATATCCAATAATATTGGACTTTTTTCAGGTACACGTTCTAATACATTTAATTCTTCTTTTGTGTTTCCATTTAAAACTTCTTCTGCAGCTTTAAAATATAAAGAGTAAAATTGCCGTTCTTCCGTATTTGGTAGCACATACGTACTAAAATATTGACCATTCGGAATCGTATGAGTATTAATATCTTGCGAATTAATTTTCCTTTTATCATATTGCCCTATAAAAGCTTTGAATGTTCGTACAGCAGATCCATTATTAGGATTGTTATTTATTGGTCTAGTTTTCGACTCGGTATCATTATTATTTAAACTTTTTCTCTTATTAACCGCATTGTTCACTTTTATTGACATGTAATATTCTAAGGACGGCTTTATACTTGTATATTATGACTAGTATATTTAAATGTTTAAGTTCAGAACTAAAAAATATCATTTTTTTAGTAAAAAATGTGTAATCTCTTTCATATATCTACTTTTATATTATTACAAAAAAATATTCGAAAAAAAGAAACAAAAAAAGTATAAATATAACAACATAAATAAATAGTAAAATAAACTAAAATTATATTATGTTAATTTATAAGATACATTTTTGTTTTACTCATAAAATTTGTACTTTTGTTGTTCGTTAGTTTTCAATATCTTAAACCATTCTACATATTATTTACCACACAACAAATATATACATAAACCAAATGTGTGATTTTGGTAGCCCAATAATATCTTATCAAAAAGAACTAGAATTAATAACTAAAAATGGACTTTACATACAATACATTCAAAATCCAAGTGATACACTTTGTAAACTTGCAGTAAATCAAAATGGTTTAGCTCTTAAATATATTAATTCTCAAACAGACGAAATTTGTATATCAGCCATAAAGAATGATTATCGCGCACTCAAATTTGCTAACAAGCAAACTTTTAAAATGTGCATGTTAGCAATTTATAAAAGTGATGGTAAAAATTCTATCATTAAAATGATTAAAAATCCAGAGATTAATATATATTGTGAAATTTTAAAAAAATTTCCTTCCGAAATGCAATATGTGCGCCTAAATGAATTTGGCTCTTTGAGTAAATATAATAGTAATAATATTAACAATAATAGTAGCATCAGTAACAATAATAGTGATAATGTTAACAAAAATATAGTTGATATTCTAGGTAATAATTGTAGTCGTATTAGTCTATTACATAAAATAGAATCAGATGAACATTTATTTTCAATGTGTTTACAACGAAATGGCTTGTACATTAAATATATTAAACCAACAAGACTAACACAAAATTTATGCATATCTGCCGTTAAAAATAATGGTTTAGCAATTAAATACATACCACAAAATTTTCATACTGAAACATTGTGTCTGTTAGCATTACGACAAAATGTTAAAGCTATCAAATATATTAATACAAATATAAGAACAACTGAAATGTGGACTCTTGCTTTAAAAAAGGATGGCACATTGATTAAATATTTAAATATCAATGATTTTAATAAATATAATATTTCCTCAGAAAAAATCCGTGAAATTATCAAAATATTATTACATATCGCAATAAGCCAAAATAAAGAAGCTATTATGTATACAATGGCATCACCAATTTGTAAACTACTAGTTAATTTGCAGACAAGTATTCAAGAATCAACAATAAAACCTCCAATTTCTACTACAAGTCTACCTTTGGACACTTCTTCAAGTCTATCTTCAGATAATAATTTAGGTGTTTCAGATAAAAATAAAATACTATCACAAAAAATATTAAGCGTTTTACCGAAGGAACCCGTATTACAAGAAATTAAAAGTTCTTTTTGTGAATATGTTTTAATTACTGATAAAAAAACTAATCCAAGCACAAAAAAAATAATTAAGGACGATGAAAATTCTGTATTATTTGATTTAATGATAGAGAAATTATTAACTTTAGTTATGGACGAAAGTTATGTTGAAGCATGTATAAAAAGATTAGCTGATAATATAACAATTCAAGAATATATTGATAAAGATTTTTGGGGTTATCATTTCATAAAATTATCTGATAATAAATACAGTATTGTGCGTGTTGGCAATGTATCTTTAGAAACAGTAACACAAGGAATTCGTTATGATAATCCCGCATTATGGATTGAAAATAATGGTGTAATAAATATAAACAAAAAATATCTTAAAAATAAAGTAACTACTCTTTATAAATTTGAAGTTATTGTATAATTTTATGTTAATTATATGATTTATGTTAATAGTACAATCCCAAAAAATCAAGTATGTTCATTTTTGAATCTTGATTCCATGGTTTATATTGTGAAACCATATTTTCACCATAAATATATCTATCATATGAATTACCATATATCCAATTTTCAGCTGTATCTGTAAAAAATGGTCCATTAACATCACCAGGTATACATTTTGATATTCCTCCTTTTTGATAAATTCCACATTGGCCACACTTTAGACATTCAAGAGGACTTAAACTATAACAATCCTTGTTAGCATTATTATCTGTTATTTTATTTAGTTGGTCAGTTATTGAATTTGTATGTAAATCTGGAACACTCGCAAAATATTCTTTTTTTTCCGTAATATTAACGTAATTTAAGTAAATAAAGGATATAATGAGCAACATTAGTAAAGTAAACAATAAACAAATTAAGAACCCCATATTCGAATATTATTGGTTGATTTATAATACTATGCAAGTAGATTTTTAAATTATTGGTCTATAGTATAACAGTGGTAAGCATTATGGAAGAATCCAAAGGAGTTAAACAAGCAATTGTTAAAAAGGCTTTACTTATTGGCATTAATTATATAGGTACTGAGAATGAACTTAATGGTTGCATTAATGATTCAGAGAATTTAAGAAAATTTCTAATTCAAAACAATTATATTAGTTCCTCTGATATTACAATGATGAATGATAGGTTAAAAGGTACTCTAAAACCAATAAAACAAAACATTTTATTTCAATTTAATTCGTTAGTAACTTTTGCTAATCAAAATAAAGATAAAATAGTTAAAATTTTTGTCGCATACTCAGGTCATGGTACTGGTGTTAGGGATACTAATGGTGATGAAACAGATGGTCAAGACGAGGCCTTAGTACCATTGGATTTCAGATCTGTTGGTTTTATTGTAGATGACGTAATCAGGAGTACTTTTATTGATAAACTTCCTGCAAACGCTCAAGTAGTTTTTCTATGTGATTCTTGTCATAGCGGAACAATTATGGATCTTAAATATTTGTATGAAGTTTCTCTTACTAATCCTGAAACTGCCAATCCAAAACTTGCAGAAACTAAATGTAATGTTGTTACAATTAGTGGATGTAAAGATAATCAAACTTCTGCTGATGCTTATGTTGGTAACTCTTATCAAGGAGCTATGACTGCCTCTTTCTTGAGTGTCTATAAAGATGAAATGAGTTACAAAGATATTATTACCAAAATGCGAACATGGTTAACTAGCAATAGAGATAAATATTCTCAAATACCACAATTATGTTCAGGAAAAAAAATAAATTTGAATTCACCATTTATGTTATCTGATTATAATAACTAAAATATTTTTATATTAACTTATTTTCTACTTTTATGTTTAATTCTACTTTTATCATTATTGTTTTTTCGTTTATAAAGTGTTTTATATTTGAGATACTTATATTTATAATATTCTATGTCATGTTTTTTAGAACAACTTTTACCACCTAACTGTTTATTTTCTGTAATATTTTGTTTATTATTATCTAAATTATTTTTAGATATCCGATTCACAATATCAAGTAAATAATTGTAAATATCGTCTGCTGTTCTTGGTCCATTATAAAATTCTGTTTGATCACCATAAAGTATCATTATTGTAGGGAATGTTTTTATTTCTTTTTTAATTAGAATATCTTCTGGTATATTGTCTCGTTCACAAGTAGAAGCAAAAATTCTGCTTGGTGCTTGACGTATTTTAGGCAACAATTCATCTTTCCAAATAGGTACGAATGCTTTACAAGGGGGACATGTTTTCCAATGATACAAAATTATATGTACATCATGATCTTTATGATCACCTGCTGTTTCGTATGGACCCCCTATACAATAATCATTAGCTTCTAGTGCAATAGTTTCTTTTTTATCAGAAACTTTTAAATTATCTATAATTTCGTTTTTATACATGAATTATGATTTTTATGATATGCGTATAGTATATTAATAACTTACATTAAAAAAAACTAAATTAACAAAATAATGTGTTTCCTAGTAATATTGTTTTTAATTTTGTTGTTGACGCTATGTTTATTATGTTATTCAAATGTCTTCGAAAACGTTTTAGAGGGATATGAATATAATACTGTTTATTATTGTAACGATTGCGATAACAAGAATTTCGGTCAATGTACAAGGTGCGCGTCTTGTGTTTGGGTACGAGGTTTTAATTATGATAAAAACGAATTTTTTGCAGAATGTAGAAAAGGAGATGAACATGGATTGTGGAAAAAATCTGGAGATATTAACAACGAGTACTTGTTTGGATATTCAAGAGAACCTCTTTATAATGGTCCATATTTTAGTATGATCTAAAATAAATTTAATGTTGAAATATATACATCTAAAAATGACACAACGTAAAGGATCAAAAAATAGATCAAAAAGAGCATCTAAAAAATGTCCAAAAGGAACTATTCGGCGCGCATCGTTTACACGAACACTTAGCAGAACTGGTAAAAAGACAAATGTCAAGGCTAGTTGTGTTCCAGATAAAGGTGCACCAGGTAAAACTCCTAAGAACAAACGAATTTTACCCAAACCAGGTAATGAAATTAAATTGCATGATTTTGGTTACAAATTAAGCAAACCTCAAAAATCTAGAAGAAGATCATTAGCTAGGGCATCAAGTAAACATGGATCTTTAAAGGTACTTCGTAGAGTGGGTTTACTTAGAAATTTGACAGGTGTCAAGTCTAACAAGGCTAAATTTAGTTCTGATGTTAAATGGATGTCCAAATATCATTCTAAAAATAAAAGCTCTAAAAAATAAACCTAAAAACAAAAATAAAAAATGAAATTTTAACTTCCTGAAACCTTTAAGCAGATATAACCATTTATTGTGTTACGAACATAACTAGAATAATAACGATGACTTCAAATGCAACTTTAAATGCGACTTTAACTACTATTTCTTCAATCCAAAAACTTACTGTTCACTATCCAAAGATTATTGATGCAATTCAAAATATCCAAGGTTTAAGAGTTCAAAGAGATAATAGTGTTGGTGAAATGGTTCTTGTTGTCACACATGAGAATTTTTCAAATAAAATGTGTACGATTAAAATCCTTGGATTATTAAATAATAATAATTCACGTATTTTTGTAGAATTACGAATGACTGATAATGGAATTATTACTACTGAAACTAAAGAAGTACCAACTGCTTATGATACTATTAAATCATTTTTTACTTCGATCAAAGAAGTAATTATTAACAAATTACCACGAGAATATGGGGTAAAAGACTTGAAAGATCATCGACCTTCAGGTGGTTATTGTGGTTTAATTCAACTTGCAGGAATTGAACTTGATGTTATTTTTAATTCTTCTAGATTAGGACCTTCTGATTTGGAAAAAATGACTTGTGAGTTCCGTATGGTTGGCGATAATATTTGGGAAAAATGTGTCGGTATTACTAGTTTTATAAATAAAGTTGATGAAATTGTTGCATTACTTAATGGTGTCGATACTACCCCAACTTTAAATAAAAATGTTCCTAGTCTTCAAAGTGCTTCCGGTCGAACGGGAATTAATTTGGATTGTTCAAATGATGTTATGCCAAAATCTCCTGTTTGTCGTTTTGGTTTGGCACCTACTAATACTCCTGTTGGTGTGCCAATTTCTAATTTATCAACACCGTGTAAAACAAATACTATTTCACCAATTTGTAATTCATCAGCTTCAGGTGTTAATCTCAGGGTAGGAGAAAATACAAATGGAAATAATACAAATGTACGAAAAACAACTGCTACACTCGATGTTGAAGAAGATTCTGTCGAAGGTTTTGTTAATAATTTAAGTCCATCTAACAAGGAAATTATAAAAAATTTTCAAACATGCCAAGATTTTGAAGAATTTAAGGACAAATATTGTAATGGAAATCCTCGTTTAACAGCTTTTGTTGACAAATTTAGTGAACTTGGATTTGAAATAACACAATATTTGTTAATGTGTGCCGGATATCATCATTAAACTTTTTTTTATGAGTTTAAAATTGAAAAAAAATGATATTTTCTTTTATTATCTATTACATACATTCATATTAATTATAGATACAATATGTACAATAATTGTTTTATCGTAAACAACGTATCTGAAAATTTAAAAAGAATTGCTGAAACGTTAAATGAAAGATTATTATATGAATTTGATCAAAATCTTATGATTAAAGATAAAAATAACAATATTATTTGCACCATTAATTATAATGAAGAGTTAAATGTTAATATTATGACATTTAAAAATCTATCAATTGTATTCACTGAGAAAGAAACTGAATATTTAAACGATTTTTTGCAAAATCATACTATTTACGATTCTATTATGATTTTACTTGATTGTTCAAATTCTTATAATTCTCAAGTAACAAATTTCTTAAATTTGTTTCAAGGAATATTTATGTTTAATGCTAAAGGTGTTAATGTTTTAATGACATTTAACTATTTTACTAACAAAGTTTTAGTAGTTACTGAAAGTTCAAAAGGAAAAAATATTGCTAATCTTGAACCATCCAGATGTAAAGAATATTTAGATCAATATATCGTATCCACTTTCTTTGTGCCAAGTAATGCTAACAAGAAAATACGTAGAGTTAAAATTAGAGGCGCAACAAATTATATAACAAGTGAAACAAGTCCTACACAATTTGAATTTGATAATTTCAAAAATAAATTAATCGAAAGCGATAGTGATAGTGATAGTGAACATCATTCAAGACAGTGGTTAACAGATGCAAGTAATGCAATGAACGCTTTTGAACAACAGTTAAAATTACAATATCGTGATACAAATGACATCATTGGTAATTGCTTCAATAATAATCTCGTAACTAATAATAACAATCAAATAACAAAACCAAAATTTACAAGTGATTATGTAGATGATTATGTTTATGATCCTGCTGACTTTGGTGGTTCAAATATTAGAAATAATATAAGAGAAAATATTAATAGTAATGATAGCAATAGCATTGAAAATCAAATCAAACGATTATCAGGTTTTGATCGTGAAGTTGTTAAAACACTACATATGGTGAATTTATCAGAATTAAAACAGTTATATGATAATAATTTTAGCGAAAAAGTAAAAAATATATTAAATTATTTTGATCAATTTCCAGACACAGCTATAGATAATATACGCAATATTCTTAAGAGCTCAGGACTCTAATAAAAATTGATATTTAAATGTTCTATTTCTTTATTATTTTATTATAAATACATGTCGCAAGCTAATTTTGTTAAATATACTACTAATAGGCTGAATATGTTTAAAAATACTATAAATAGCTCTTTTTCATTAACTAAAAAAAATTTGTCATTTATTACGCTAGTCGATAATTTAGCAACACTTTATGGTTTTACAGTCACTGATACAAGAATAGGACCAATGCCTAAATTTGGTTACTATAATTCATGTATTACGTTTAATATTAATACTCCAAGTTCAAAATTCGTTATTATAATAGCAAATGAGGACGAAAAATATGAACTTTATTTTAAAAGAGAAACAGGGACAGAGTGTTTTTATGAAATGCACGATTTTAAACAATTTGAAAAAACAATAGTTGAGAAGTTTGATGAGTTATTAGAATATGATATTTTTGCTAAAATTAATTTTGATTTTAGAGAAAAATTAGGTGAAGAACATGCAGGAAAAATTGTTAATGGAACTGAACCAGGAATTATCCAACTAATTATTGATAACATTTTGTTAACTTGTAAACCTCAAATTCCCGATTTTAAAAAATCTAAAACTAGATTAATCGAAAAGGAAATTAATTTTGATGTTAATATTAAACTAAACGAAATTAACCTTCTTGATATTACTTTACCTCAAGGAAGTGTAATTAATTTTATTCTACACTATTATACGTCTGGAAGTTTCAAATTTTTGATTAAATTCCTCAAACTTTTTAGCAGATTTAATCCTAAAATTGAGAATTATAACATAAAAGGTTGTAATACATTATTTGAAATTCATATTAATATCGGTGAAAATAATACACTTATGAAAATTAACTTTGATGGTTGTGTCACCTTAAATTCTAATCCTCTCAGTTACATTTATTACATTGAGTATGTGAACTCTCCAAATTATATTGGTGGTAGTAATTTATTGAAATTAATTTACTTGATTACAGGAAGTAATATGGATGAATATAATATGTTAGCTAATGTTATTATTAAAGAACATGGAAATTTAAATAGGGGTGAAAGGATTAAAAGGGAACCAAGAATAGGTTTAGCAGAAATGGCGAGGGTTAAAACACCCAAGGTTAAAACACCTAAAGTTAAAGTTCCTAAAAACAAAAAAAAAACACATAAAATTTCAAAACCTAAAGTTCCAGCTTTTATGCACACTGTGGCAAATCACGTGCCTACAAAATCTCAACCATACCCTTTATCATTCACATCATTAGAAAGAACAATTAAAACTTTTAACGAAAACCACAAAAATGTACTTAAAAGATTTTTAAATGATATGACTTTTGAAGAATTTTGTACATTTAAAAATACGTTCAATAAACAAGTTGGATTTTCAGATGATCAAACGCAACTTATTCAAATGTTACCTAATGATCGTGACTACGTTGTTGCATTTTTTAAGGTTTACGATTTAATCTAGTTGTATTTAAATTTATATTATTAATAACTTTTTTTAGGACCAAAATAAAAATGATATTAATTTAATGGTGATTAACTATTTTAATTATAATATTTCAAGGTTTTTTGTACGAAAGAAATGGGTTATTTAAAAAAGTCAAATGCTAATAATGATCATCAAAATAGATTACAATCTTACAACATAAAATATAATAACAATAATGATTCTTGTGTTTTCGATAACGCGTACACCACTATGTTTAAAAATGCTAAAAATGATGATGACATTTTAAAAATTTACGAAATTTACATTAAAAAAAACACAAGTAGACAATTTGCATTAAAATTAGTTGCTTTAGAAACTTTCATTCAAACACTTTTTTCTACAAAATTAAATAATAATTTAAAAAATCGTAGTATTTACTATTATTCTAATGACATTTTAGTAGTACTCATCAAACAATTAGACCGTGATTATAGAATAGAGTTATTAATTTATGATTTTATTCAAAAATATGGTAAATTTTTAACAGCACTTAAAATGTCACGTTTTGGGTATTCTCCTCTTAACACTTTATGTTGGACTTCAAGAAAACTACCTGCAAGTATCTTCAACAATATTATGATTGTTCTGCATAATATTGGTTTTGACATATTTATGGAAAATAAAATGGGCGAAACTTGTATTGAATCCTTAATCAATAAATTAAGATCAGATAACAAATTTACAATTGAAATATTTACACAACGATATTTAAGTTTAATCAATTTAACAGAAAGACAAGTACTTTATAATTTCAAAACTTCAATGATACAATTAATAACACATTTAGATTACGGGGATGAAAATTTAATAAATAAACATTTGAATAGATTAATATTTTGTTTTTATAAAAACTTTCATGCATGCTACAATACATTAATTTTTAGACTTAGTTCATTAACTACCAAAGATAAAGAATTAGAAACGATAAAAAAAATACTAATTCTCATTAATAATAAAAATATTAACAAAGACTTTTTACAAAGTTCAACATTACATGAATTATATTTCTATTTTGTTTACAATAATAAAGAAATAATAAAATCTAGTTTAGATTTTACTTTATTAATTAATAGCATACAAATTAATTGATAATACACCTTTATGTTAGCATACTTCGAATTTAACTTTTTTTGTTGATTTATTTGTTATTAGTTGATTATCATTATTGGTAAAAGGACTAAAATGTATATGGTCAATTATTGCATTTATGACAGCACTAAATTCATCCATACTAAAGATATCTGCATGACGAGCATTATTAACATAAATGCAAGCAACATTATTTTCAGCTAATTTTTTATGTAATTTAGAACTTGGTACTATTTTATCGTCTCCAGATAATACAACAATAGAATTTTTTAACAGACTATCATAATCAAGTAGCCAATAATCAGGACCATATAAATATCTTTGTGTAGTGTACCTTACATAAACATCTTCATAAATCATACTATTAAATATTGTAGTTGTTAAATCACCATTACGTGTGTCCGGTTTTTTTATGTAATTAAATATTTTATAACAATCCTCCATGAAACACACAGGATCAACGAATATTTTTGTACCTATTCTCTTTTGTATTTGATCATTGCGAAGTAATATTGACATAATAATAGTACCAAAAGAGTGACCAACAAGATTAACATCATAGAGATCATAATCAATAAATACAGATTGAAAATCGGCTCTTAAGTCTTCATAATCTGGAAACATTGTTTTATCTTTCCATCCATCAAGAATGCTATGAAATTCCATATTTGATATATTGGGTAAAATTGGTAAAATTACATCTGTACGATCCATAAGGTTTTTAATAAAACTTATGTATGGTGTAACTCCAAAACCTAATCCGTGAATAAACATAGTTGTTTTCTCTTTATTTTTTGGATTTTTGTAATAAAAATACACGATCCCTGTTTTTTCCATCGTATATTTTGTAAATCCTAAATATTTTAGATACATGTATGCTAAATTTTTTACTGTTGACATTGCACAATAAACTACCATTGGTTTGTATGCGGTTTCTATTTCTGTGTTACCAAATTTTAAAAAATATAAGTTGCTGTCGTCAATGTTATCAACCGTTTCTTGAAAAGTATGATTTAATTTATTTTCAATCGCAAACATCATAATTTTTGCATCATTAATTTGATTTTCGGTTAAAGTTTTGTATGGTTTAAAATACATATGATAAGAAATCCATTTCAATATTTTATTAGCACTGATTTCTTCTATCCTTGGTTTTTGTCCTAAACCTTGACTCTTATCTTTAAAATGTATTGTATTAGTTATCCATTCAATAATTTCTTCGTTGCTAAGTTCATTAAGCCAATAATTATGCAAAAATACTGTGGGCGTTGATGCTCTTTTAACGAGTGTTTTTTGTTCTACATAATCAACTGTTTTTTTATAGTAAATATAATTCATAATTTCAAGACTTATTATACTTGCGCCCAATATTAACCATCCTAACATTATTAGTTGTGATATATTATACTAATATATTCATATTAAAATTAGCATATTATGTCTATGTTTAATCAATTTTTTAGCTTTCGATTTTGAAAAAAAAAATAATTTAAATTAGGCTAAATTTAGCATAATTTAAGTTTATGAATCATTAATTTTATTAAATATCCATAAACTTAAATTATTCAAGTTTATGAATTATTAATTTTATTAAATATTTCTTGTCGTATTCTTTCATTATTTGAATCATTTACATTAAATTCTTTACTTGCAAAGTTTCTAAGAGCGTCTTTCAATTCTTCAGGACCATTAAGTAAAATTGTACTAATTCCATTAATTACGCTATTATATTCAGAATCTCCTAATGTCATACCAGGTTCTGTTTTTAATCTAGCAAGATAACTATGTATAAGTGTCATAAGTGAATAGTATAACATATCTCTATTATTATCGCTTGTAATATTTGCTAAAGTAGAATCTACCTCACTTGTATCAATTATACCTTCCGCAGTAGCTTTAAATTGTGATAATCCAGATTGTGTTTTACTAAAAATTTGAATATACCTTTTTATTACTTCATCTTTATATTTTAATTGATCACTAATACCTGTCAATTTAGCAGCGATAGTTGCAATTGTTTGTTGTTGTTGAGGTGCAAGAGTTTGTAAACTATCAACTAATTTTAGTAATTCGTTACCATATTTATCAAGTAAATTTAAGAAATTTTGTTGCTCACTTTCTGACCATTTTACTGATGGAGTTCCTGATACAAAAACTTGTGATGCAGTAGAATTAGGTTTGGGAGGTAATAGTGGTGGACCTTCGAATAGAGATTCTCCAATTTCTCCCGCGGGTTCTTCAATTGTTACTTCAACACCTTGGATAATATTATTTAATAGTTCTCTTTCCTCATTTCCTACTTTATTTTCGTTAACAATAGCATCAATTGCGTCTCTTTGTGCATTAATACCTTTCATTTTCATTTCATCTGCACCTATAGCATCAGCATCAAGTTTTTCTCTAGCTTTATCTATTAATTTTTGATCAGCATCAAGAATAACACCACCTTGCATATTTGCTAATTTACGATAGTATGCAAGTTTTCCTTGGTAAACTGCTTCTTTTTCTTTATGTTCTTTAGGGACTTGCTTACCTTTAGAAATCCATCCCTTAATTTTATCGCGTAAATCTCCAAGCTTACTTTCATATTTGTTAATTTTTTTCGTTAGAGAAATTTCTTTTGACATTCGTAAGTATGTATACTAGTGTTACAGAAAATATTATAAAAGCCTATACTATAAATCAACACAAAGAATGCCAATAACTGTGTTAGATGCTTATTTTAAGGTATATGGACAATTTATTTTAGCTATTACAGGAATACCTGGATGTAATAAAAAAAAAGTTGCTTATGAACTATCAAAACATTTTAATGCGAAACTAATAGATCAGTTTGAATATTATAAAAAAGATTACTCAGAAATTATCACTATTTCTGGTAAAGGAGTACATGAAGATATTATTAACTGGGATGCTGATGATGCTATTGATTGGAATAGATTTAATGAAGAAGTAAATAAATACGCATCTACATCTAAAATAATAATTTTAGGATTTAACCTTAAACCTGATTTAATAAAATTCAATATTGACTACAATGTGTACTTGAACATTAATAAAGGAGATTGTATTAAAAAACGAATTAAAAAAATAGAATCAACAACAGATTTACATACTGATGATCATAAACTTTTAAACGCAGGGCTTTTTGAAACTAAAATGTACAATGTTACTTTCCCACGTAATGACGAAATTATCAAGGAAATGAAAATTAATAAATTCGTCAAAACAACAGGGCTAAAGGCAAGCGTCGTCGCGGATATAATTTGGGAACTTGTTAAAAATTATTTAGTTGCGACGATGGATACTTTTAACAAAGAACAATACTATGAATGGGCTAAAACTAATAAGTTTGAATAAATTTATAATTTGAATAAATCTGTCCAACTTGTAATAATTCCTGTATTGTATCTGTATAATAGAGTGCCTGCCGAAATTAACCATAAACTAATCGTTGTTGTGTAAATAATAAGCGAAAATGTTTGATAATCCTTTTTAAAATCATACACAGGATTTATTAACCGACATGTAAAACATTCATCCTCATCTACCTCTCCGTAAACTGTTTTTTTTAATTGCTTTTCTAATAATGTAAGAGCACATGTATTATCATTAAAAACCCAATGCATAACTATGAATGGTACAATAATAGTATGTAGCAACAAAAAGTAATTTATGCCTAGAAATGGTACAATTAAAATGAATAATACTAATAATAAATGTATTAAAGTTATAAATTTAAGTAGAAAATAATGCATTATGTTATTGCAATTATGAAGTATATTATTAATATATAAAATAATTATAAATACTCATAAATACCATTGTATTATTTACTTACTCTGCTTTTTGTTCTACCTAATTTTTTAGATGTTTTCCGAGTTGTTGTTTTTTTTGTTGTTGTTTTTTTTACTGAAGGTTTTTTTGCTGTTGTTTTTTTTGTTGATGCTTTTTTAGTTTGTGTCTTTTTAGTAGTTCCTTTCTTATTATTACGTTTAGAACCTTTTGATTTTTTAGCTGTAGAACCTTTTTTACTTTTACCTTTTTTTGCACCTTTTTTTGAACCTTTTTTGGGTTTAATTTTATTTGGTATAAGAGTTAATTCGCTCTTCTTAGGCCCTTCTCCTCTTTTAACACGATCATAAGCTTCAATCGCAGCTTTAACCTCTTCATATGCGACACGATATTCTTCCGCGACTGATTTTTTTGTATTAGGGTCAACAGCTCTTTTATATCGGTTACCAATGAGAGATAATTTAGCTTTGAGTCTAATTACTTTTTGTCTATATTCGTTTTCACTTGGCCCAGTATCAATTTTTGCAGCAAGTAACATTGGGTCAACTGAAAATAAACCAAATCTTCTAACTTGACCTGCCTTTACACATTCTTCCATAGTACCCAATTTTTTACCTTTGGGTAATTTTTCAGTTCCACAATACACTTTAGACATGATATATATTTAATTTTTATAAAAGTAAAACATAAGGATAAGAATAAAGAATAAGAATAAGAATAAGAATAATGATAATAGTTAAAGAAAGCAAATATATTAAGGGAAAATAGCGATATATGGTGAAAGTGGAGCAATAAATTGTGGAATATAAAATGCAATATCCCATGTGTAAAAAATTGGCCAATAAGACCATGTTTTAATTGGCATCATTGGTGTGATTGCATAACTTTTATATTTATTGCAATAATATGGACTTGAATCGTCCCAATATTTAGAACATTTACCACCAACTTGGTCAATATCATTATCTTCCTCTTCTTCTTCTGTATCAATGTGAGAACCTAATCCACCTTTTTTGTTTTTGTTTTTACTTTCATTCTCTAAACCTTCCAAACGTTTCATTTGGCCTTCTGTTAGATCTAAAGATAATTCAGTAATTTCAAAAGATACTTTTTTATCTTTCGCGTTCTTTTTTTCGTGCACTTTGTAGTGATGCATTTTATTAGATCCTCCATCCATTTCCTTCATAGTAAAAGCAAATGAAGGAACACTGTTTGACAATAATGAGGAAAGTTGCATCCAACATTTATGAGCTGCTTTAATTGGGCTTTTAGCATTGTAAACAGTATCGAAACCTCCTTCGATTACAGGATTAATTAACTTGTATTTCATGTATATTATATGATGAGATAATTTGCTAAAACATAATATCCATACTTGATATTATGTTTAGCACAAGGATAAACTAAAAAATGATAAAAATATAAATTCTACTTAAATATAATGATATATAATAATTATTATACAAGAATACAAGAATATAATTATGCCCAGAATCTTAGAAATTAGTACTGATCAAACTGCCCCCTTTAAAACCGTTATCGAAACCTTAAAAGAAACGTTAGTTGATGTTAATATTGTTTGTTGTTCTGTTATAAAAAAAGACGAAGATGGTAATAACATTAATAATGGATACATGAAAATTTTTGCAACAGATCCGTCAAAAACAGTTTTGATAGATTTAAAACTTGATGCGAAAAGTTTCACTAAATTCTATTGTCCAAAAAGAAAAGTTTTAGGTGTTAACTTACCTTATTTTAATAAAATTATTAAAATTATTGACAAAGATGAATGGTTAACTTTGTACATTGACGACGAAGAAGATAATATCCTCAAAATTAAAATTCATAATCATAATGATCAAAAAGATACAATTTTTTCCCTTAAATTATTAAATTTAGATGATGAAACAGTTAATATTCCAGATACTGAAATTGATGCACATGTTATTATGGGTTCAAATGAATTTCATAAAACTTGCAGAGAAATGTTGGGCATTGCTGATTATGTCGAATTCCAATGTCTTGAGGACGCATTTATTATGAAATGCGTTGGAGATCAATTGGATAGGACTACAAGATACAAACAAAATAAAAGTGAAGGTTCGTCTGGCACTACAGGATCTAATAATTCTAATGTCGATATTGAATTTGGACAAACGGGAGGCTCAGCCCTAAAAATTGTCCAAGGTATCTACGAATTAAAACATTTAGTATCATTTACTAAATTTTCCACTTTGTGCCAAGCTATTGAAGTATATATGCGTAATGATTATCCATTAGTCATAAAATATAGTATTGCCACATTGGGTAGATTATTTTTATGCTTATCTCCAATGAATTTGGAACCAGATGATCTTAACGATTATGGAGAAGCTGAAAGACATTATTTAAACGATATCTAAAATTTTAAAATACAAATTATTGATTTAAGATTGATTTAAGATTGATTTAAGATTGTCTTATTATGATCCTCTAAATCTATGTAATTAACTTAAATTTTGATAATAGTCATGTTCACTTATAATAAATTTATTGTATTATATGTCTATTTTTTTTAATAATATTAATTATTTAATTAATCTTTATGTATACATTTATTTAAATTATATTTTAATTATTATATGATTTCTTTTGAACCATAAATTTAGTTTTATATGATAGTTGATTTTATAAATGCTTATTGTAAATTTAATTTTAGTTACAAAAAATATTTGATGATTCATAAAAAAAACAAATAATAATTTGAAATTTAATTATAAAATAATTTTTTATTTAGCATTTTGCTTTTCGTTATTTTTCAAATACATAATACTAATATCTGTGTATTTGTTTGATATACTAGGATTCAATTTATCGATGATTCTGTTGTCATAATTATTACACCAAATTTTCACCAACATGAAATTATAATGAGGGCTCATAGAAACACCATTAATATCAGTTGCATCATTTGTATCTGTAGTTATTTTGCCAACAGCCATCATTGTGGCTAAAAAAGTTAACATATTAACTCCATCTTCTATATTAGCTTTAAAACTACAAATACCACCATTTTTGTTTGTTGAATGTTCCCAAAGAGGAATAACACCATCCCTCATTAAAAAATAGTGTTGACTGTCATAATCAAACTTATGAAAATTATTAAATAATTTCCAAAATTCAGATACATTATTAATTTCCGTTACTTTGTCAAAACTATCAATACTCCAATCATTTTTACTTGTACTATGTGCCCAAAGTATGTACTTGGTCCTAAATTTATATTCTGAACCATTTTCTAATTGTACTAATTCTTCTGGGTTTTCAGAATTTGTATTTATATTATTAACTTCATTTATATTATTATTGTCATTATTCACCTTTGTTACTTCTTGATTTGACTCCATTATTATATCTTTATTTATCTAATACTATTTAAATATAAATAAATTGTAGGCAATTTACATATCATTTTTAATATTTAGAATTGTTTTAAACGAAGCCACTAAGGATGCAGTTTGTATTGATTCATTAGTTGATATATTTTGATTCATTTCTATTTGTTTTAACATTGTAATTAAAGTTGTAATTTGTTTAATAGTCATGGATTTAACAATATTATTATTACTTTTTTTTGTTATAATCATATTTTCTAAAAATGTGTGTATTTCTGTTACTATTTCTGTAATTGATATTCCATTACTATTTTTGATTTCTGTAACAATATCATACGCATTTTTAAATTCATTATCGGCCATTGCATTTATTATATTATTAATAACTGTTTCTGATGGATAACCAAAAAATTTGTTCATTGCTTCATCAGTTACCACATCGTAAGCCATACTTATTGCTTGTAATTGATTTAATATTTTTCTCATATCACCATTAGATTTTCTCACTATTATTTCAATAGCGCTTGGAGTTACATTTAACGATTCTAAACCGATTATTGTATGAATTTTAGGAATAATATTTTTTTTTGCTAATGGTGAAAATCTAAATGTTGTACATCTTGATTGAAGTGCTAGATCTATTTTTTGAATAAAATTACAAATTAAACAAAATCGTACACCTAATGTATGCATTTCTACTAATTTTTTTAAAATTGCTTGTGCATCTTGTGTCATTGCATCAATCTCATCTAATATTACAAGTTTAAAAAGACCTTCCATTTGGCCATCAAATGATAAACTCTTAGCCATCGCAAAAGTTTTTATTCGTTTTCTTACAACATCAATACCTCTTTCATCAGATGCATTCAATTCAAGAACCATATATTTAGAATTATGACCATACAACTCGTTAGCACAAGCAATTATCGTACTCGTTTTTCCAGTACCTGGTGGACCGTAAAAAAGTAAATGTGGTAAAAATTTTTTACTTATATATCCTTTTAATGCATTAACAATGTGTACATGCTCAACTACTTCATTTAGACTTTGTGGCCTGTATTTTTCAATCCATGGTAACGTTTGATTATTTATTATTTCGTTTTTATTATTATCCATACTATCGTTTTCATTTATATTATCGTCTTCAAAACTATCATTGTCAACAATTAGCTTCAATTTACTCATGCTTATAAGATTTATAATACTTTTGTAAATAAATAAATCATAAATGATATTAAAAATCATTTTTAACAGTAAAAATCGTCAAAATCATATTTATCAATATCATCATAGTCATTACTTTTTTTTGTTTGTATGTTACTATTTTCTTCATATTCTAATGCAAGACTTTTATAATATTCATCAGAATCATAATTTGTTTCATCAAATTTATTACTTCTACTTTGTTCTTCCTCTTTATCTTTTTCTTTTTCTTTCAATATACTTGAACCGTAACCTAATTTAACATTTGCATTCATGTAATTTTTGATAAATTCTTCATTAAAATAGTAATTTCTTTCGTTATTAATTATTTCGAGTGAAATATAATCTTCTAACGATTTAGTAAAATGATTTTTAAATTCATTACCAGATTTTATTTCTATCAAATAAAAACGAACCACATACAAAACTATCATTTTGGTTAATACTGTTAATTTTAGTAATTTTTTGTTTATAACAAAAAAATCATTAATTTCATTAAGAAACGTTTGTTTCATAGTGCAAAGTATAATAATAGTTTGTAAATGTTCGTCAAAAGTAATATTATCTTTTGGTACTTCATTTGGTATTTTATTAAAAATTACTTTTAATTTTGAAAGGCATAAATTACATTTTTCGTAAATTTCTTTTTCAGTTACCAAATTAGGATTTAATAATTTATTACCTCTATAGTTTTCAATTCTTTTATACATATCACACGCAAAACTAAAATCATTATTGTCTACTTTAAAAATTTCACCTGACATTAAAGTAGACAATAGTAAAAATGCTTCATCCGCAGAGAATTGAATTTGTTTTAATTCTTTAGGTTCGATTGTACCACAATTTAGAAAATGAAGCAAAAAAGTATCATTTGTTGATAATTTAGTAATAAGATTTGTTGGCAAATTAATAAATTCTCCTATTGATGTTCTAATACGTTGCATTATGTATTCTTAAGATTTTTAAATTTAGTTTACGAAAATACTATTTTCTTTCAATTACATGAAGATTAAAATATAAAGTGTTTCTTGTAATATAAAAATTCAATTTTATTTGTCATAGATTATTGTTACTAGTAGTTACCTTTACTAATGCGCCAAATATTACATCAAAATATATATGATGTTGTTGCATTTCAAATTTGATATCATAAACTATTAAAAAAAATATTCGATATATTAACTGATCTTTTTTAAATATTTCCTTTATAATTTATCTTATTTTGCCTATATCATTTGATATTTCCACATCCTTTTCTTCTATTATTTCTTTTATTGCACCTTCTATTATGTCTTCTATCATTTCTTCCATCACTTCTTCCACTATATCTTCTACTACTTCTTCTACTGTTTCTTCAACTTTTTCGATTACCCCTTCAATTACTTCTTCTATCATTTCTTCCACTGTTTCATCCGTTTTTTCTTTTATTTCTTTTACATTTTCTGTAGTTTCTTTTATTATTTCTTCTAATGTCTTCTCATTATTTATTTTGTTATCCACATTATCTACTATATTGTTAATATCATCAAACATTGTATTATAAAAGAAGTTTATATGTTTATCCTTAACACTATTGTATGAAATTTGTGTACTCTTTTTTCTGGCGCGTTCAAAGTATGTTAATTTAATGTATGAATTATCAGGTATTATGATTATTTTATTAAGTAAAAGGATATTAGTTAATGTATGGTTGTAAAGTCCTGCATCATCTTTGTATTTTATTAGATATTGTTTTAAACAAATATCATTTAACATAAATTGGGAAAAAATTCTAGTATTATTTTTTGTTTCATATAAACTATCAGAAAAGTTATTCGCTGATAAAGTCAAAATAGGATTTGTAATTTGATTCAAAGAAATAGTAGTATCATTTGCATCAGGTGTATAAATGACTGTGTTAACACGATCATAATAATTATTATTGGATTCTATTACTTTACAAGGAATATCTATGTAATGTTTGATTAAATTTAACCAACTAATCGATCTATTAATTAAAGATATTAATGCAAGTCTCCAAATTAAGTTAACTGACTTTCCGTATTTGTCAATTCCTTTAATGCTATCGATATTTGTAACATAATACGTTTTATAATAGGTGTATAAATTAACGATTTTTGTTTTATACAAAAGGTAAAGTCTTATTAGGGTTGATAATATTCGACTTTTTATATCACTAAAGGACTCTATTAATTGAGTTTTGCTAATCATATTATATTATATTATATTTTATATGATTCGATATTAATTTAAAAATATATACGACAATAAAATTGAAACATAAAAACAATACAAAATACTTTTCATATATCCACTAATTAATTTATAACAGTGCTAACTGAATAATAATATACTGATGCAAACCTGTGAAAAGGAACTTTTAATATTATCACTAGTTGAATATATTTGTGAATCAGAAAGGAAACCAAAACATGTAATGCATAAAATTTATGATATACTTGTTGCGAAAAAATTAGTATCCAAGAATGTTATTTCCGAAACTAGTAAAATTGATCGTGTGTCTTTTGTTGAAAAAATTCTTTGTGAATTTAGTGAGTATGACAGTACAACTTCATTATCTCTTGCACAATTTTCTAATAAATATTATAATTTGTCACAAGATGCTGATGAAGAAATCATGATGACGTACACAAACAAATTAATGTTGGCTGCTTCAAAAACTATAGTAAAAAACAATACTTATTCACAAACTTTAAGTTCAAAATCATCAACACTAAGTGCAATTATAAAAAATCACAAAAGTTGTTATCAAAATTTTATAAAATTAGACACATTAGGATCAGGTGGTTATGGTACTGTTTATAAAGGATATTCAATATTGGACAATGGAATGTATGCTATTAAAAGAATATTTATTGATACACGTGTTAAAAAAATATCTCAATATTTGCATGAATCTACATTGTTAGCAAAACTGAATCATCCTAATATTGTAAGGTATTATTCTACTTGGCTAGAATTTAAATTTGTTAATACTAAAAGATTAGATTACGATAGCAGCAATAGCAATTGTAGTGATAATAATAGTAATAATAGTAATAGCAACAGCAACAGTAATAGTGATAATCGTAATGAAGAATGTAGTGATACGAATAGTTCTAGTATTAATTTTTACAAAAACTATAATATTCAAAATGAAGATGAATTTAGTGTTATTACTAACAATGATGATATTAATGATGATATTAATGATGTTAATAATGCAGATAACGTTAATAATAAAGCAATAACAATACAACGAAATTACAAAAAGATATTGATACCTGTATTGTACATACAAATGGAACTTTGCACAACAACATTAAAAAATTATATGGAATCACGAAATACGAATCCTAAATGTTACGAAATTATGAATCACGACAATTATACTATCATTATACAACTTGTTAGTGCGATAAAATATATACATTCATTAAATATTGTACATCGAGATATTACACCTCAAAACATTTTTATTAATTATACGAACAATTATTTACAACTCAAATTAGGAGATTTTGGTTTGAGCAAAATTATGGATACTGATAAGAGTCAACAAATATCATTACGAACATCAAAATCGAATGAATCAATAGCAAATAGTTTGTATGCAGCTCCAGAAATTAATAAAACATTAGCTTCTGATATTTACAGTTTAGGAATAATTATTTTTGAGCTGCATAATAAATATGATACAATAATGGAACGAGTATGTTCTTTACAAAATGTTAGAGCAAATCCAAAAACAATGATATCAAAATTAAAAACAATTTGTTGTCCGGACACTCTATTGTTGATGCTGAATTCTAATCCGAAGAATAGAATAAACATTGAGACAGCACATGATATATTTAATGAAATTAGATTGCAACAATAATTTACTTGATAATATATTTTTTATTCAAAAAGCGTTAAAAAAAATGAATATAAAAAAATTACACGAAATGTAATATATATATATACAAACAATATATAAATACAAGAATAGAAGCAACACCAATAATGAGTTCTAACACATATGATAACCAATTAAGAATAGTAGATAGAATTGAATTTGAAATTTTAGAAAATGCATCTGTAAAAAGAATGTCAGTATTTGGTGAGTATAGTTTGGGTGTTGAAGTGTATGATTTATACGAATCAGGATCTCCAAAAGCAGGTTCCTTAATCGATACTCGTTTTGGTCCGAATGGACCAACTGACATTTGTGCAACATGTGGTCTCCAAACATTATTTTGTGTTGGTCACAGTGGGCATATAACTTTAGCAGAGCCATTATTTCACAGACTTTATTTGGACTATGTTAAAAAAATCTTGAATTGTATTTGTCTTAAATGTAGTAAAATATTATTATACAAAAATGAGGAAGAAATAAAAGCTAATCTTATGAACAAACCTGCAGAAGAACGTTTAATAAGATTAAAAAAACTTGTACAATCTGTAAATTACTGTCAACGTCCTAACTATGGTTGTGGTACAATGGTTACGAAAATTAAAAAAGAAAAGAAACCTCAATTAGGTACTGTATATCTTGTTTCTGAAGCTAATTTGCAAAATATACCATCAGAAGAAGGTGCTACAGTAGAAAAAAAGAAACCACGACAAGTATTAACACCTGAAATAGTTTATGATATATTAAAAAATATAAGCGACGAAGATTGTGCTTTAATAGGTTTAATGGTAAGACCTGAAAATATGATTTATACCCAATTTCCAGTTCCACCAGTCGCGATAAGACCATCTGCTAAAGCGGATTTCGCAGCAAGTAGTCGGTTAGAAGATGATCTAACAACAATATTAGTTGATCTTGTGAAATCTAATGTAAAGTTAAGAAAACTAAAAGAAAACCCAGGACAATATGCTAAAACTATTAATGATCAGCGAACATTACTTGCATGTCATAGTGGCACATATCTTGATAATAATGCGGGTTGCACAATTGGTTCAGATAAAGGTAAAACAAGAAAATCAATATCTGCAAGAATTAAAGGTAAAGAAGGTCGTATTAGATCTAATTTAATGGGTAAACGTGTAAATTTTAGTGGTCGTACTGTAATTACCCCTGATCCTACCTTAGATATTAACCAACTTGGATTACCAATCAAGATAGCTAAGAATTTAACATTTCCAGAAATTGTAACTCCTTACAATATTGAAAAATTACAACTTCTTGTTCATAATGCAAGAACAGTTTATCCAGGCGCAAACTTTGTTAGAAGAATTTCAAATGATGAAAAGGAAGAAATTTTTGACTTGCGTTTTTCAAAAGAAAAAGCTATTCTTCAATATGGTGACATTGTAGATAGACAATTAGTAAACGATGATTTTGTTTTGTTAAACAGGCAGCCGACTTTACATAAATTGTCTATGATGGGTCATCGTGTTAAAGTAATTGAAAATGATGATTTAGAAACTATTAGATTATGTCCAAATGTTACAACACCATATAATGCAGATTTTGATGGTGATGAAATGAATTTACATGTACCACAATCTTTACAAACAGCAATAGAGTTAGCAGAAAAAGCCGATGCTGCAAAACAAATTATTTCACCAAGAAGTGGAGGTCCAGCAATTGGTACTGTACAAGATGTACTTGTTGGTGCTTACAATGTAACAGATTCTAATACATTTGTTGATAGTAAAATTGCTATGAATATATTAACACATACGAATCTTGATTTTGATAAATTACTTGAATTGAAGAAAGATAACAATATTAAAGGTACAGATTTATTTTCGTTAATTATTCCTGATAATATTAATTTGAATAGAGAAACAGTTAAAATTACTAATGGTAAATTAGAAAAAGGTAGAATTGATAAATCATTGATTGGACCTAGCGCTGGTGGTATTATTCATTACATTTGGGATCGATATGGCTACAAAGAAACTGCAAACTTTTTAAGTAACGTACAAAGATTAACAAATAATTATAATTTTTACAAAGGTTTTACTACTGGTATTAGAGATGTACGAATTGACAAAAAGTTTGAAATAGAAATAGATCTTGTTATTCAACGTAAAATTATAGAAGTTTGTAACAGAATTACTATTTTAGAGAATAACCCTAATTTGCTCGACATTCAAACTTTTGAAGATAGTATTAATGCAAGTCTTAATGTTGTTTTAACTAAATGCAGTGAAATTATAGTAGAAAAAACAGCTCAAACTAATAATTTTAAAACTATGCTTAAATCTGGATCTAAAGGTAGTGAAACTAATATGGGACAAATGAGTGGATGCGTAGCACAACAATCTGTTGAAGGTGTGCGACCAAAAAAGAAGTTAAACAGAAGAACTTTGGCTTATTTTGCCCAAAATGATGATACACCATATGCAAGAGGATTTGCGCGTTCATGTTTTGCTAGAGGATTATCAGCAACTGAATTTATTTTCCAGAATCAATCAGCAAGAGTTGGACTAATGGATACAGCTATTAAAACAGCAGAATCAGGATATATTCAACGTAAGCTAGTTAAAGCATTAGAAGATGTAATGGTTAATTACGATGCAACTGTAAGATCTGCTAATTGTATAATATTACAATTTATCTATGGTGATGATGGACTTAATCCAACAAA
>Ga0116192_1000168_pt1 | contig 51736 bp, 46 predicted proteins | sample AD_UKC113_MetaG_FD_89876 | JGI IMG/M metagenome (GOLD analysis project Ga0116192, IMG submission 89876) | Active sludge microbial communities of municipal wastewater-treating anaerobic digesters from Hong Kong - AD_UKC113_MetaG | ecosystem: Engineered > Bioreactor > Anaerobic > Digestate...
ATGGACGATGCGAATACCAAACTGGGGCCTTATCCTGGCTCAATTAACAGTCATATTCGGAGAGAGGGTGGAAAAACAGCTATAGGTAATTTATGGGTTTACACAAAAGTGTTGACAGACCCAATTATTTTAAAGCCCAGCAGGATTTCGAGATTTCTTGAAGAGGTCAACGAGATTATTACCGACTCTATCAGAAAAAATTCATGAATTGTTTCCTGACCAATCCGGATACATTCGCTGACCGGTGTGCAAAAGATATTTTGAGTATTTCAGCCCTGACGACAACCAGGGTTATTTCTTTTGGTTTACTATGCCATATGTTATAATAATCACCAGGAGGGATCCAGGTGAGCTTCACCCCTATGATCGAGCAGTATCTTTCTATCAAATCGCAATACCCGGATGCCATCCTTTTTTTTAGACTTGGTGATTTTTATGAAATGTTTTTTGAAGACGCCAAAATTTCATCTAAAGTTCTGGAGATAACCCTTACCGGCAGGGACGGCGGTGCAGCCGAACGGGTGCCCATGTGCGGGGTTCCGTATCACGCTGCGGAAGGTTACATTGCAAAACTAATCGGGAGAGGTTACCGTGTGGCGATATGTGAGCAGGTGGAGGATCCTTCGGCGTCAAGAGGCATTGTTCGCAGAGAAGTAACGAGGGTAATTACGCCCGGCACGGTAATGGAAGGTCAACTGCTGGAAGACAAGAAAAATAACTATCTGGCAAGTATAGCGCCTTATAATGGTGAAATCGGACTCGCCTTCACCGACATTACGACAGGTTCGTTCATGGCGGGCAGTTTTACCGGTGAAAAGGCCAGAGCGGAACTAATTGAGGAAATTTGCAGACTGACTCCTGCGGAAATAATATTGCCACTTTCAAAAGCCGTCGAATTCGAGAGAGACCTTAAAATATGCGGAAATGCGGTTGTAAGCGGTTACCGCGATACAGCCTTTTCAATAAATGAGACCCGGCGGCTGCTTTCAGAGAAGTTCGGCAAAAACATCTTTTGCGGGAATCCGCCAGAGTGGGGCGCATCAGCCGTTTTAGCGTCCGGGGCTCTTCTTTCTTTTCTTTACGAAACACAAAAAAGAGAGCTTTCTCACATCAATACAATCCAGCATTTCCGTCACGGGAGGCACATGCTGCTTGATACGACGACCAGACGCAATCTTGAACTGACAAGATCGCTGATTGAAGGTTCAAGGAAAAACACGCTTGTCTGGGTACTTGACGGAACTGTTACGGCAATGGGCGGAAGGCTGCTGAGAAACTGGATTGAACAGCCTCTGTCGGAAAAAAGAAATATTGAATTGCGGCTGGAAGCAGTGAACAGACTGCTTAAAGACAGCTTCCTCAGGCATGATTTGAAAAAAACCCTTGAAAACATCTACGACATGGAGAGACTGGCCGGAAAAATTTCTTACGGTTCGGCGAATGCCCGCGATCTCGTTGCCTTGAAAAAATCCCTGGCCTATCTGCCTGAGATTAAAGAACTCCTGGAGAAAACCGGTTCTGAACTTTTAATCAGTGTCGGCGGTAACATCGATCCAATGAGCGATATCTGGAGACTCCTCGACAGGGCGATTGAAGAAGACCCGCCGTTTTCCCTGCGGGACGGCGGTATCATCAAAGCCGGTTACAACTCTGAAGTGGACAGATTACGTATAAAAGGAAAACAGGGCAAGTCCATGATGGCGGAGATGGAAGAAAGGGAGCGCGGCCGTACCGGCATAAAGTCACTGAAGGTGGGTTTCAACAAGGTATTCGGATATTACATCGAGGTAACAAAATCAAATCTTTCGCTTGTCCCGACGGATTACATCCGCAAGCAGACGCTGGCCAACGCTGAAAGGTTTGTCACTCCGGAATTGAAGGAATATGAAGATGCCGTTCTGGGGGCCGAGGAAAGGCTGGCCGCACTGGAATATATGCTTTTCAACGAGATAAGGGAAATTCTTGCCAAAAGTATAAAGAGGATTCAAGATTCGGCAAATGCGGTTGCAGTTGCCGATGCGATACTTTCTTTGGCGGAGGCCGCTTATAAGGGAAAGTATGTAAAACCCGAAATATGTGAAGACGGGGAACTCATAATAAGAGAAGGCCGGCATCCCGTGCTGGAACAGGTGATGGGCCCTGGTAAGTTTGTATCAAACGACACTTTCATGGATAATCGAAACAACCGGACGATTCTGCTTACGGGGCCGAATATGGCCGGCAAAAGCACCTATATGCGCCAGGTTGCTTTAATTGTCATCATGGCTCAAATCGGCAGTTTTGTACCCGCCTCTTATGCAAAAATATCAATTGTTGACAGCATTTTCACAAGAGTGGGCGCGGCTGACGATCTGGCCGGCGGACGAAGTACCTTCCTGGTTGAAATGAATGAGTGCCGCTCCATTGTCATGGGGGCTACTGAAAAAAGCCTGGTTATAATGGACGAAGTTGGGCGGGGCACCAGCACGTATGACGGAATCAGCATAGCGAGGGCGCTCGCAGAATATATACACCTTAAGATCGGACCAAAGATGCTTTTTTCTACGCACTACCACGAACTGACAGATCTCGAAAACATGCCCGGCATTGTAAATTTCAACGTTGCCGTAAGAGAAGAAGGAGAAAATATTATTTTTTTGAGAAAGGTTGTCTCCGGCAAAGCCGATCGCAGCTACGGCATCCATGTGGCGAAGCTTGCCGGACTGCCTGATGAGATCTTAAACAGATCAAAACAAATACTGCATTGCCTGGAAGAATCAACAACAGGAACTTCGTTTGACACTTCGGCTCAAAAGTCACCTTTTAAGCCTGACGAACATTCAGAATCCAACTTGAACAAAAATACAAGTCATGTTTTAGAGGAACTGCGCAGTCTCGACATTATGATGATGACACCGCTGGAAGCACTCAGCAAACTTTATCATTTGCAAAAAAGGCTGAACAGTGATGATTCAAAAGAGATAAATAATTAAGTTAATTAAGTTTGTAACGTCTTGTTGAGAGGGGTAAGACAGATGTATGTTGGTGTTGATGTGGGAGGCACATATACGGACGCGGTATTGCTGGACGAAAAACGCGTCCTGGCAACCGCCAAAGTGCCCACAAAGAGTGACTTGCTGGGATCGATCATCAGGGCAATAGACATAGTACTGAAAGACGTGCAAAAAAAACACATTAAGCGAATTGTTTTCAGCACGACTATTATCACCAACCTGATTGCCGAGCACAAGTATGACGATGTGGCACTCCTTTTGATTCCCGGACCCGGCCTCAGCCGCAGCTACTATAATTTCAACGCCGAAGCGGTATTTCTTTCAGGCGCGATAGATTACCGGGGCCGAGAAATAATTCCCCTGAATCCGGTCGAGGTTAAGGAAAAACTTTCCCAAATTGCCGCAAAAGGGTATAAAAAAGTGGGTGTAATTTGCAAGTTTTCAACCCGCAACACTTCTTACGAAAAACAAGTCGCGGCCATGATCAGGGAAAAGTACCCGGAATGGCAGGTGGAATCTGGTTCACAGGTGGCGGGCCAGCTAAACTTCCCGAGAAGGGTGGTAACGACGCATCTTACCTGCGCTACCAGAGAACCGTACAGCAATTTTGCAAAATCAGTGCGCCAGGCCCTCGAAATTCGTGAAATAAAGGCGGACGTCTTCATTCTGAAGGCCGATGGTGGCACTCTCCCGCTGCAAAGTTCAGAGGAATTTCCGGTAGAAACGATTTTCTCCGGTCCCGCGGCAAGCACTCTGGGAGTCCAGGCTCTGACAAAACCCGGTGAAACCGCTGTAGTGGTGGACATAGGAGGTACGACAACCGATCTCGCCCTCATTCTGGGAGGCCGGCCTTTGCTTTCATCAAAAGGGGCGAAAGTCATGGAACAGTTGACCCAGGTACGCACTCTGGCCGTAAAGTCTGTTGCGATAGGCGGCGACAGCTTGGTCGTGAGTGACGGCGAAAATTTGATCATCAATCCGGAAAGAATGGGCAGCGCATACTGCATGGGAGGTCCGGCGCCAACGCCGACAGATGCGCTGAGAACCCTTGGACTGACCTCGCTCGGCGACGGCGCAAAAGCGAGGGAGGCCATGACCAGGCTGGGAAACAGCATTGGAATTGTATGCGAAGAGGTTGCGTGGAGGATAATAAAGTCATTTGTTGACAAAGTTTCAGCCGAAATTGAAAATATTTTTTTTGAATGGGAACAGGAACCCGCCTACAGGGTATGGGAGGTGCTACAAAAAAGAAGGATCAGGCCCGAGTTGGTGGTCGGAGTAGGTGGAGGCACCCCGGGATTTATCAACCAGATCGCTGAAAAGATAGGGTGCAAACCGTATATACCCCCTTACGCCCCGGTTGCGAATGCCATTGGCGCCGCTGTGGCCAAGCCGACCATGCAAACAAGCTTGAGAGCTGACACTGAGCAGGGATACTATATTATTCAGGAAGAGGGATTGCAGGAGAAAATTGAAGACAGTTCTTTCAACGAGTCAAATGCGCTTGAACTGGCAAAGAAAAAACTTATTGAGAGATCTTCAAAGTACGGGCTTGAAGTGTCTGAGGAAGAAATCGAGATAACCCGGCAGGAAGTTTTCAACATGATCAGAGACTGGCATACGACTGGCAGACTTTTCGATATTACAGTACAAACCCCCAGGGGAATTATTTGCAGGATAGGAGCGGAAGATACTGATGAACAAGTCGGCAGATAAAAAAACCGGTTTGGTTTTTTTTCCGGCGTTTGACTGGGCTATCAGCCCGACTCACCCGGAAAGGGAAGAGCGACTTTTATATACAAGGGACCAGATATTCGAAGAGGGCATAATGGACCTTCCCCAGATCGAAGAATTCACGCCTATTCTGGCCACCCCGCATGATATCGAAAGGGTCCATTTTTGCGTACCGCGGGTTGAAGATCAAACTACGGAGGCGCATCTCATTGCAGCCGGGGCGGCTATCCTGCTGGCCGATAAAGTGGTTTCCGGCAGCGTTAAAAACGGTTTCGCCCTTGTCCGGCCGCCCGGTCATCATGCGATGAGAGTGGTTCACGGAAACCGCGGCTTTTGTAATATAAACAATGAAGCGATAATGGTGGACTATCTGCGGCACAAACACGCCATAAAGCGCGTTGCCATCATAGATACGGACGTTCACCACGGTGACGGTACGCAGGATATTTTTTGGCACGACCCCGACGTTCTTTTTATTTCTTTTCACCAGGACGGAAGGACTCTATACCCCGGCACCGGGTACGCAAACGAACTGGGGGGTCCGAAAGCTTTCGCAAGAACGATAAACATTCCCCTGCCGCCCGGCACGACTGACGAAAGCCTGCTGTACGTAGTCGATAATCTAATACTGCCGGTTTTGAAGGATTTCAACCCCGAATTTGTTGTAAACTCCGCCGGCCAGGACAACCATTATTCCGACCCGCTCGGCAGTATGAGAATAACAGCGCAGGGATATGCCAGACTGACTGAAAAACTGCAGCCGGACCTGGCCGTACTGGAAGGCGGTTACGCCATTGAAAGCGCCCTGCCGTATGTAAATCTGGCAATTATTCTGGCTTTGGCCGACCTTGACTATTCGGGAGTCATGGAACCCGACTACTGGCATGGACGTTTCAAGGAAAGCCCGGAGAGAATGTCGCATGTTCAGAGGATGGTCGAACACCTTATGAACTGCTGGGAAAAGCGGGACAGCACCTTACCGGGGCAGAAGCGGTTGAAGGGTAGGTTTTTTGAAAGAGAGAAGAGAATATTTTACGATACCGACTATATTGATGAAAGACAGGTTGAGAAGCTAAGACTTTGTGACGAATGCCCCGGCTACTTGATAATCGAGACGGCAGCCAATTACGGCCGCGGCTTGTCGGGAAAAGCCCTTTGCATTTCTGTTCCATTCGGTGCGTGTAACAACTGCCTGGATGAATCTGCTGACTTCTACGAACGTGCCAAAAAGAAAGGAGACATCAGGTACGTCTACCTGCAAAACAAGTCCGCCGATACATTCCTGGTTTTTGATGCGTTAAGCAAGAAAGAACACAGATAAAGAACAAAGCGGTGTATAAAGGTGTCAAAAATTTATATTCTTGATGAATACACCATAAATCAAATTGCAGCCGGTGAGATTGTCGAAAGACCGGTTTCCGTGGTAAAAGAACTGGTGGAAAACTCACTTGACGCGGGAGCCAAAAATGTTTTCGTGGATATTTGGGACGGCGGCCTTAAAACCGTAAAGGTGACCGACGACGGCTGCGGCATGAGCAGGGAGGACATCCAGCTTGCCTTTCAGCGGCATGCGACAAGCAAGATCAAATGTGCTTCGGATCTGACCGGAATAACCACCCTCGGTTTCAGAGGGGAAGCCCTTCCCAGCATAGCAGCCGTTTCAAAAGTCAGCGTAACGACCAGGGCACAGGGTTCTATAACGGGGACTGCAGCGGATTTTGAAGGCGGCAGCCTGGTCGGTATTGCGACTGCTGGTTGTCCGGAAGGCACTTCGGTTACGGTAAAAGAACTTTTTTACAACACGCCGGTAAGGAAAAAAGCGATGAAAAGTCCTGCTTCCGAAGGAGCCCACTGCGTTGAACTCGTATCCCGGCTTTCAGTGGCCAGGCCGGACGTCAGTTTTCAAGTGACGGTAAACGGCAGGAGAGTTTTTTATTCGCCGGGCAGCGGAAGTCTGGCCGATGCGGTGAATGCTGTGTACGGGTCCGATCAAACCAGAGAGATGATCTTCTTTGAAGATGAAAAAGAAGGTATGCGTATTCAGGGTATGGCGGGCAAACCGTCTCTGAGCAGAAGCACAAAAAACCATATCACCGTGATAGTTAACGGAAGGTTGGCAAAATGCCCGTCAATCTCCTCGGCGGTTGAAGATGCCTATAAAACCTTTCTGCCGGCCGGGCGCAGACCCGTGGCGGTAATTTCTTTAAATATCGCACCTGGTTTGACCGACGTTAACGTTCACCCTTCAAAATCCGAAATTAAAATTCTGGAAGAACATAAAGTTGCGGCATTTGTTGCCAGCACGGTCAAAAATGCACTCAAGGCGAAGGAAATTATAACCTCTTCCATTGACGCAGGACGGGCAGTAATTTCCGGCAGCACCCAAACTGTTCTCGACATCGGTCGTAATATTGACGACGAGTTCATCAGTATGCCAAACATTACCAGCGAAAAAGATTATGGGGATGCCAGCACCGCTGCCGAACAAACAGCCGAATACCCTGCTGAAAGGAACCGTATGCCCTTTTTGCAAGCAATCGCAAGGTTTCCGCCGGTCTTTATTCTGGCGGGGGGTGAGGAAGGGCTTTATATCGTAGATCAGCACGCAGCCCACGAAAGAATACTTTACGAAGAATATCTTTTGTCCAACGGTGTTGCGAACTGCCAGTACTTGCTTGTACCGGTGGCACTGGAACTCGACTACAGGGAGGCATCTCTCCTCGTAGAACGTGTTATGTGGTTTACCGACCTGGGATTCATAATTGAACACTTCGGAGGCAACACGTTCCTTTTAAGGGGAGTTCCCCAAAATTTTCCCTGTGGCCAGGAAAAGGCTTTAATTCTGGATATGCTTGACTATTTTAAGGAAAAGGGGAATTCCTGCACAGACCCCGTCGATTTTCAACACAGACTCGCATCCTCAATGGCTTGCAGAAACGCTGTGAAGGCCGGAGAGATTCTTTCCGCCGATTCTATGAACACCCTCCTGATGAGGCTTGGGAAAACAGAAAATCCTTACACTTGCCCGCACGGAAGACCGACAATATTTCTGTTGTCATACAGCGATCTGGCGTCAATGTTTAAAAGATAGCTTCGCTGTTTTTTACGAAATTGTGATTTATCGAGGTAAAAGGATCGGCATAAATATGTTTGCTTACGACAATCCGAAAAACAACATTAATTTTGCCGTTACAACCTCGCTGCGGGCCGCCACGAGTGTTGCCGGAACAGCAATGCTCATCGCCGCGGAATTGAAAGTTCCTTATATAAAAAGATGCGATGAACCAGTCGATAATCTTTTGGAATCATTGAATTTAAATGGATTGATAATTGTATCATCAACCAGGATTTCATACCGTAATTCATACTGCGAATTTTTTTTTCATCCAGGTCTTGCCAAATTGCGTATAAAAGAGATAAGAGACGGGAAAACTGACCAAATGATCAGAGCCATGTCTCTTCAAAGGGGATATTCTGTTCTGGATTGCACTCTGGGTCTCGGAACGGATGCAATCGTGGCAAGCTATATAGCCGGCGGGGAAGGCAGGGTAGCCGGGCTGGAAAATTCAACCGTGATTTCGTGCCTGGTGCGGCGAGGTCTCTCTACATACCAGGAGCCGCAGGAAGATATTGCAAGCGCAATGCGCAGAGTGAAGGTTATCGAAGCCGATTACAGGGAATTCCTCTCTAAACTGCCGGCCGGCAGCTTTGATATCGTCTATTTCGATCCGATGTTTCGTGCGCCCGGGTGCCGGTCACCTGCAATTAATGCCTTGCGCCCTTTGGCATCAACCGGCCCCGTTGATGTGGAAGCAATAGAAATGGCTAAAAAAGTTGCCTCCAGACGAATAGTCTTAAAAGAAAGAAGGGGCAGTGAGGAATTCAAACGTCTGGGATTTGAAAAAATCACAGGCGGCAGGAATTCAACCGTTGCTTACGGTATTATTGATTTGACGGGTGCGGTTTGATGATTGATACTGCCGGTTTGTATCCATTGGTTGTCATAATAGGTCCCACAGCAGTCGGAAAAAGCAAAGTCGGAGTACTGGCGGCAAAAATGCTTGACGGCGAAATCGTATCAGCCGACTCGATGCTGATCTACCGCGGACTTGATATTGGCACAGCCAAGCCTAAAAGAACTGAAATGTGTGGTATTCCACACCATATGATCGATCTCATTGAACCCGATCAGGAATACAGCGTGGCTCTATACCAGGCGCAGGCACGGAACGTTATTGCCGACATACACAGAAGAAAAAAGCTTCCCATCCTGGTCGGGGGTTCCGGCCTTTATATAGACTCGGTCATAAAAAACTACAGCTTTAGCGGAACCGGAAGGAACAAACCCCTGAGGGAATTGTTGTCGGCAGAAGTGTTTAAAACCGGCACCGCTGGGCTTTACAAAAAACTGTCTGAAATTGATCCCGACGCCGCGGCTAAAATCAGACCGGGAGATGCTAGAAGAATTATACGCGCCCTTGAAGTGTACTCGCTGACTGGCATGCCGATCTCCCGACACCACAATCGCGATGAAGAAAGAAACCAGTACGCTTTGCTGATATTCGGTTTATGCATGGACAGGAAAAAATTGTACAGAACGATTGAGCAAAGGGTCGAAGCAATGTTGCGGGACGGTCTCGTAGATGAAGTAAGGAGGCTTTTACAAAAAGGTTACAATACCGACCTGAATTCTATGCGCGGGCTTGGTTATAAAGAAATTGCAAGTTACCTGAAAGGAGAGACGACTTTTGATGAGGCGGTGGAAATACTGAAAAAAAACACCAGGAGATTTGCCAAAAGACAGATGACATGGTTCCGGCGTTATAGTAAAATAAAATGGTTTGATATTGATAAATGCGGCGGTCACGAGGCGGTTGCGCAAGAAATTAGCAGACATGTTGAAGGAGTATTTCAAGGCTTGTAGAAATAAAAAAGAAAAACTTTCCAACGAAGGGAGCTCCTACTATGACAAAACTCCAAATTAACTTGCAGGACGCTTTTTTGAACCAGGTCAGGAAGGAAAATATTCCTGTTACCATATTCCTTGTCAACGGCTTTCAGCTAAAAGGTATGGTCAGGGGCTTCGACAACTTCACTGTCATTTTGGAAAGCGACGGCAAACAGTTGCTGGTATATAAACATGCAATTTCGACAGTCAGTCCGCAGAAGCCGGTGAACACTTCTTTTACCGATCCGAAAGCAAACGACAGGGTTTAACGGTCAGGACCCCTCTGCGAGGGGTTTACTTTTTTGTGGTAAATGTCACCCGCAGGCGTATAATTTTATTGAGTTATGTTGCCTGATTAAGGTGGCGGGACCGTGAAAATAAAAATATGGAATGGCGAAGGTCAGGTAGTCGGGTCTTGTCATAGAAATAATTATCACAAAAGAAAAATACAGGCAATCCAGGCTGCCGGCAGGTTAAAACATACGCCGGAAGAAACAACCGCCAAAAACACGAGGGATATTTTGGCAGAGTTAAATTCACTGATAGGATTGAAACGTGTTAAGAAACTCATTGAAGAGATCCATGCCTTTGTTGAAATACAAAAAAAGCGGCAAAAAGAAAAACTCGTAACCGAGCCCCTTGTCCTGCACATGATCTTCAAAGGAAACCCGGGTACCGGCAAGACTACTGTGGCAAGAATCCTGGGAAAACTTTTTCGGGAGGTCGGCGTCCTCCCGAAAGGCCATCTCGTTGAGGTGGAGCGGGCTGACCTTGTCGGCGAATTTATCGGACATACGGCTCAAAAAACAAGGGAACAAATTAAAAGAGCCATGGGCGGGATTCTATTTGTCGACGAGGCATATTCACTTGCAAGAGGCGGGGAAAAAGACTTCGGGAAAGAGGCCGTAGACGCTCTGGTAAAAGCAATCGAGGATAACAGGGAGAATATCGTCGTGATTCTTGCCGGATACCAGGATGAAATGGACTGGTTTATCAGCACCAATCCGGGCCTCCGTTCCCGTTTTCCAATTCATCTGGATTTCCCTGATTACAATATTTACGAACTCCTGGCCATCGCCGACCTGATGCTGCAGCAAAGGCAGTACGTTTTGACAAACGGAGCCAGAGAAGAACTGCGCTTTTTTATTGAAAAAGAGCAAAAAAAGCACGAGCACAGCGGAAATGCAAGGCTTGTCAGGAATCTGATAGAAAAAGCGATCAGGCGCCAGGCGGTAAGACTTTTGAATAAGAAAGGAATGTTGAGCAGGGAGGATTTAATGTCCATTACAAGGGAGGACTTTAACAGCACAGCCGACGGACAATAAATTGCTTTTCTAAATGTGAGGGGTTTTATGGGCGATACAAGAGTTCCGCTTGATAAATTATCGGAAGAGGTAGAACAGGAAGTAAGGGATATCTATTATGAAATTGATAAAACTGCTTTAAAGAACCACGCTAAAGTGCTTGAAGCTTTTCGCAAGGCAAAAATAAACGACTTCCATCTGAAAGGCACCACTGGTTACGGCTACGGCGACGCCGGCAGGGAAGCGCTTGAGACAGTTTTCAAAGATATTTTTAAAGCTGAATCTGCCTTGGTGAGAAACCAGATAGTATCCGGCACTCACGCAATAGCCCTTTGTTTGTACGGAGTGCTGCGTCCGGGAGACGAACTCTTGACCGTACAGGGCGAACCTTACGATACTGTATCTGAAATAATCGGCCATAAAGGATATTCGCACGGTTCCTTGAAACAATTCGGCATTTTGTACAGGCAGGTGGATCCGGCGGAAGACGGCGGTCTTGATTACGAAGCAATAGGACGTGCTGTCGGCGAAAAGACAAAGATGGTCATGCTGCAACGCTCGTGCGGATATAAATGGTCCAAATCGCTCGGTATCGCAGAAATAAGATATCTTGTGCACCATATCAAAAAAATCAAGGAAGACGTTTTAATCTTTGTAGACAATTGTTACGGTGAATTCGTGGAAGAGGAGGAGCCGCTGGAAGCCGGAGCCGATCTTGTCGCCGGTTCGCTGATTAAAAACCCGGGCGGCGGTTTGGCGCCTACTGGTGGTTATGTAGCGGGAAAGAAAAAATTTGTAGAAATGGCCGCCTGCAGGTGGACGGCTCCCGGAATAGGTGCGGAGGTGGGACCTACGGGCGAAAGTCATCGTCTTTTTTTCCAGGGACTGTTCATCGCGCCTCATATTGTTTCCGAAGCGCTCAAAGGAGCGGTTTTCACAGCAAGATTTTTTGAAAGACTGGGCTTCGAGGTTCTTCCAAAATATAACGATAAGCGAAGCGACATAGTGCAGTCAATAAAGTTAAACACTCCGGAAAGACTGCTCGTTTTTTGCCGCGGCATTCAGTCACGTTCCCCCGTAGATGCACATGTGCGCCTTCAAGCAAACGTTATGCCGGGTTACCGTGATGCCGTGGTTATGGCATCGGGCACTTTTGTACAGGGCGCCTCTATCGAGCTCAGCGCAGACGGGCCGATGAGACCGCCTTATGCCGCATATGTCCAGGGCGGGCTTTCCAAAGAGTATGTAAAACTTGCCGTTATTGAAGCCGCTCGTGAAGTCTTAAAGTTATCATGAGGATTAATAATCTGATTATTATAAATTTTAAGATAATAGGCAAATATTAAAGGTATTATGTTTTTTGTGAAGAAAAAATAAAGAGAACTTATTCGGGCAGGGTGGCTTTATGAATTTCAAACAGCTTGAGGCTTTCTTATGGGTGGCGGAGTTGCAGAGTTTTACCAAAGCGTCCCGTCAGCTTTTCATGAGTCAACCCGCGGTCAGCTTTCAAATAAAAGCGCTTGAAGAGAATCTGAAGGTTGTATTGTTTGAGCGCGGGGACAAAAAAGTGATGTTGACCGAAGCAGGCCGACTGCTTTATCCGGAAGCTAAACAAATGCTCAGGCATTACAACAAAATTAAGGCCGGACTGGACGAGTTGAAAGGATTGAAAAAAGGAAGTCTAACAATAGGCGCCAGCACAATTCCGGGTGAATACGTCTTGCCTCTGTTGATCGGCAGCTTCAAGGAGAAATACCCTGGAATCAAGATTGCTTTGAAGGTATCTGGCAGCGGTCAGGTAGCGCGCTGGATCAAAGAAAGAGAGATCGACCTCGGTATTACGGGCAGGCCTTTCATTGGTGAAGATATCGAATGTACGCCATGGATTGAGGACCAGTTGATACTGATTGTGCACCCTTCCCACAAGTGGGCCGGCAAGATGAAAATAACACCCCCATGCCTGAAAGACGAATTGATGATACTGCGGGAAGAAGGTTCGGGCACAAGGAAGACAATCGAACAGAAACTGTCCGACCACAATGTAAAATTTGAAAAAATAGGCATGGAGTTGGGTAGTACCAGGGCAGTGATAACCGCTGTCGAGGCCGGTCTCGGCGCTGGCTTCGTGTCGAGTTGCGCTGCAAGGGAAGCGCTCGAACTGGGAAAGGTGAAGGAAGTTTTTGTCGAAGGCATGGATTTGAAAAGGCACCTTTATCAAGTAAGGCACAAACAGGGCTTCGCCGGTTTTGCCATTGATGCATTTACATCATTCATAAACCAGTCCGAAATTCTGAAAGGTTTCCTGCCATGTTAGGAAACCTTTCACAATTATTTTGATATATTTATACACAAAGCGACATGCGGGAAGGAAAATCCGCTTTTTTTGTCTAAGAACTAATTATGCAAATTTTATTAAAAAAAATCAAAATTAACCCCAAAATTTTCAGCCTGCGGACAAAAATGGCTATTCTTTCGTTCGGATCCGTCTTTCTAGCAATATTGACGGGTGGTTTTATAGTTGTGGGCAAAATATCCGTCACGCTGGAAAAAGAACTTGGCATGAGAGCGATGGCAATAGCACGCACCCTTGCACAGTCCGAAGAGATACAAAAAAACGTGGGTACTCCCGGTGGAACTGCAGTTATTCAACCGATAGCTGAAAGAACTCGTCTTGCCACCGGTGTCGACTATATAGTAGTACTGGACATGGATCGCATCCGCTACTCACATCCTGTCGAAGAAAGGCTGGGGAAGAGGTTTGACGATGCCGATCTGGGACCTGCCCTTGCCAACAATGAGTATATTTCCAGAGCAGAAGGTGTTATGGGCCCGTCAGTGCGGGCTTTCGTTCCGTTAAAGGTGGAGGAGGGAACCAGACAGGTGGGCGTGGTGGTGGTTGGAGTCCTGACACCCACTATAGGAAGTCTGCTGAGAACCATACAATTAGAGCTTTATTATTCTCTCTGCACGGGTTTGCTGGTGGGATTGCTCGGATCTGTATACCTTGCCAAAAAGATAAAAAACGCCATGCTCAGTATGGAGCCAGCTGAAATCGCCCGGCTGCTGGAGGAAAGACAGGCTGCTTTTCAGGCCATGGAAGAAGGAATTATTGCTATCGACAACAACTGCCGGATAACCATTGCCAACGATCAGGCCAGGCGAATAATAGGAAGGGCATCCGAAAATATTGTGGGGAAACCGATAAAGGAGGTTATACCTAACACCCGGCTGCCGGAAGTGCTTGAAACCGGTCAGCCGCAAATAAACGAAGAAATGTTCATAAATAATATTGTAGTTTTAACAAAACGTGTACCGATAAAATTCAAGGGGGAAATAATTGGAGCCGTATCCACTTTTCAAGATAAAACTGAAGTGAACAAACTTGCTGAAGAATTGACGGGAGTAAAGTCATTTGTGGAAGCCTTGAGGGTCCAGAATCACGAGTACATGAACAAGCTTCACACAATTGCAGGTTTGATTCAGCTCGGAAAGCAGCATGAAGCGCTTGACTACATTTTCCATCTGACTGAAGAACAACAGGAAATTACCGGCTTTCTGTCAAAAAATATCTTTGACAACGACATCGCCGGGTTGCTTTTGGGAAAATACCTGCGGGCGAAAGAGTTGAGGACCGAACTGATAATCGACCGCAATACGAAACTGAAAGGCCTGCCGAAGTATCTCGACACGGGTGACCTGGTGGTGATAATCGGCAACTTGATAGAAAACGCTTTCGATGTGGTACGCAACGAAATACCAGAAAGAAGAAAGGTGTTTTTTTCAATGGTGGACGGTTCTGAATCACTAATAATCAAAGTAAGGGATTTGGGAAAGGGTATCGAGGCTGAAAAAAAAGAGAGGATTTTTGAACAGGGTTATACGACAAAAGGCCCTAAAAATCTCGGGATAGGGCTCTATTTGGTAAAGAGATATGTTGATTTGGCCGGCGGCACCATTTCTGTGAAATGCCCGGAGGATGGCGGCGCCGAGTTTTTTATATTAATACCCAAAGAGGATAGTCATATTTGAAGAACCGGACGTTTAAGGAGGGGATAAAAGTTGTCTGTGATTGAAGTTTTGATAGTGGAAGACGATCCGATGGTAGTAGAGATAAATCGCGGTTTTATAACCACCATATCTGGTTTCAGGGTGACCGGAGTCGCCCGTTCCGGACGGGAGGCCATTGAGATGATCAAGGAGTTGACACCCAACCTGGTCCTGCTCGACATCTACCTCCCGGATATTGACGGGATCACTGCCTTACAGGAAATCAGGCGACTCGGGTTTCCTACGGATGTAATCATCGTCACCGCCGCCCAGGATGTCGATACCATTCAAAAAGGCTTTCGTTACGGCGCTATTGACTATATTATCAAACCTTTTAAATTCACCCGCCTCAAATCTGCTCTCAACTGCTACGCCACCATGCACAACCGTTTCAAACGATACAACCAGATGAACCAGACGGAGATAGACAGCCTTGCCTTCGGAAGGGGACAGCAAGTAAACGATGACGTGCCGAAAGGACTCAACGAAATAACACTGAAACAGATTTATCTCTACCTCCTGAAAGAAAGCGCTTCCCTGTCTGCCGAAGAGGTGGCCGACGGGGTGGGCCTTGCCAGGGTGACAGCCAGAAGATATCTCGACTTTCTGGAAAAGTCGGGCAAGGTAGTTTTGGAACTGCAGTATGGATCAGTCGGCCGACCTGTCAACCGGTACAAGATTAAAGAATAGCACGGCGAAATGTATTTATATTCTGAAGTTCCTTACCGAAATTTGCACTGAAAAGAGGAAATTTTGATGAGGGCGCGGATTGCCATGATTTTGTTGCTATTTACAGCAGTTAGTATTGCCGGTTGCGGGAAAAGGGTTGTCGATCATGAACAGGTCAGCCCTGAAGAAAAAATAGTTATCAAATTTTCACACGTGGTTTCTGAAAATACCCCCAAAGGGCTTGCTGCCAAACGTTTTGCCCAACTTGTCAAGGAAAGAACGGACGGACGGGTGGAGGTGCAGGTGTTCCCCAACTCGACTCTCTATAAAGACAGTGAAGAAATAAAAGCGCTACAGGCAGGTGCAGTGCAAATCATCGCTCCCACCACCTCAAAGCTGTCGGCAATTTATCCACAGTGGCAGGTTTTTGACCTCCCCTATTTGTTTTCCAGCGAGGAAGAAGTCAACAGAGTGGTCAACGGATATATTGGAAACAAACTTTACGAGGGGCTGAGACAAAACAACCTGCTGGCATTAGCTTTCTGGCACAACGGCTTCAAGCAGGTCACCAACAGTGCGAGGCCTTTGATTATGCCCGGGGATTTCAAAGATTTGTCGTTCAGGGTGATGATAAACAGCAGGGTTCTTAAAAGGCAGTTTGAGATGTTGGGCGCCCATCCGGTTGAGGGAACCTTCGACGACCTTTACCGGGTCTTGGAGTCACATGTAGTTGACGGCGAGGAAAACACCATGTCGAACATCTATTCAAAAAACCTGTATAAAGTACAGCCCTACCTCACGGTATCAAATCACGGATATATGGGATATGTTGTTTTAACCAACAATGACTTTTGGTCGAATCTTCCAGGTGATATAAAGGGTATTCTTGAGAGCACCATGCTGGAAGTCACCGCCTGGGAGCACGAACAAGCCGTCAAAATGGACAGGGAATGCTTCGAGAGGGTAATCTCCACAGGCGCCGTAACGGTGCACCGGCAGACCGACCAGGAAAAAAAGGAGTGGATTAGCGTATTAAAGCCGCTATACAGCGAGTTCAGTGAAATCCTTGGGGAAGATGTCATAAAATCAATTGAAAGGGAACTCGCACCTTAACTTGATATATTTATTTTTATTTTTAGCGAATTTTTCTAACCAGTCCGATTACCTTTCCCAGAACCTGCACTTCGGCAGCATAAATCGGTTCCATCAAGCGATTTTCCGGCTGAAGCCTTACCCTTCCGTTTTCCCTGAAAAACCTCTTTACCGTCGCTTCATCCTGGAGTAAAGCAACGACGATGTCGCCGTTGCTGGCATCATTTTGGCGTCTTACCACAACCATGTCCCCGTGCAAAATCCCCGCTTCAATCATGCTGTCGCCTCGCACTGCGAGCATGAAAAATTCACCTTGTCCGGTAAAGTGGGTCGGAAGGGGAAAAATATCATCTCTGTTCTCTACCGCCAGAAGGGGAACACCGGCGGCAACCCCGCCCAAAACAGGCACATTGACGAAATCGACCCGTTCCCCTTCAAAATCATCCAGAACCTCTATAGCCCTTGGTTTTGTCGGGTCACGCCTCAAGTATCCCATTTCTTCGAGTCTTTTCAGGTGACCGTGCACTGTAGAGCTTGAGCTCAAACCTACCGCATGCCCGATTTCCCTTACAGAAGGTGGATATCCTTTCCGGCGAATATTTTTCTTTATGAACTCCAGAATGGAGGCTTGTATTGGAGATATGTCCGAAATCATTTTCCATCACCTTTAAATTGTTTTTCCTGGTTATTATAGCATATTTATTAAGACAATAAAACACTTGTTCGATCTTTTTAGAAAAAAATTAGTTTGTAATTATTTTAAGAATTAGAAGGAAGCAAATCATTACTGTCGAAATATATTACAGACGGACGAGAGGACGGGTGGAATAGATTGCAAAAATTAAGCGTCGCCATCGTCGGAGCGGGTCAAGCCGGGCTAAACATTTATAATATTCTCAAGGAAATTGAGGGCGTCAGGATTTACGGCCTGGCGGACATAAATCCTGCTGCTCCGGGATTCTCGGCAGCCCGTGAAGATGGTGTGTTGGTGACTGAAAATTTCAACGACCTTTTAAAGCTGCCTGGACTTGATGTAGTCATATTGGCCACAGAAAATCAGGAGGTGCGGGAACGGCTCGTTAAAAACTGCGGCAACTGTACGGCTTTTATGGATGCAAGAGCCGCAAATCTGATGACAGCCATTCTCAAGGAAAAGGAAGAGCTTCTCGAGTTCAAGAGGATACAGGGTGAATTGTCCGCTATACTGAACTCTATGCAAGAGGCTATAGAAGTTTGCGATATCAACGGCATAATAAAATACGTAAATCCTGCTTTTACCAGAATCACAGGCATTTCCGAATCCGAGCGGATCGGTCAGAATATACTGGAGGTTTCTCCTGACGGAGCCCTGGCCACGGTTCTCAAATCGGGAAAACTGATTTTCGGTCAAAGAACCAAAGTCGGCGGCAGCAACGCCGACGTAGTTTCAAACTGCACACCGATAGTGGTTGACGGAAAAATGGAAGGCGCGGTGGTTGCGTTCCAGCCTTTTACCGATATTATGAACCTTATGGAAGAACTCAAAAAAAGCACTACAATCATAGAAAACCTCACCGATAAACTGGGACAGGTAACTACCAGCAAGTATACCTTTGAAGATATTCTTGGCAACAGCGCCGAATTGAAAAAGTGCATAAAACTTGCCGAGAGGTCGGCACAGAGCAATTCAACAGTCCTGCTTTTGGGAGAAAGCGGAACCGGCAAAGAATTATTCGCGCATGCCATTCACGCCGCCTCGATGCGCAGGGAAAATCCTTTTATAAAGGTGAATTGTGCGGCAATTCCCGAAACACTTCTTGAAAGCGAATTTTTCGGATACGCAAAAGGTGCTTTTACAGGTGCGGTAAAACAAAAAATTGGGAAATTCGAACTAGCACACGGAGGCACGATCTTTCTCGACGAGGTTGGGGACATGAGCCTTTTGCTACAAGGCAAGCTTTTAAGGGTTCTGCAGGAAATGGAGTTTGAGAGGGTTGGCGGCACGCAAACCATCAAAGTTGATGTTCGTGTTATTGCAGCCACTAACCGTAACCTCCGTGAACTGATCAGACAGGGTAATTTCAGGGAAGACCTTTATTACCGTCTGAACGTCGTTGAAATAACAATTCCGCCGCTGAGAGTGCGGAAGGGGGACCTGCCGCTTCTTGTCAACAACCTGCTTGTAAAATTCAACAGAAAACTAGGCAAAAGAGTTAAAGGGCTTACCAAAGAAGCAGAAGAGGTTCTTTTGAGTTATGACTGGCCCGGCAACATTCGCGAGCTTGAAAACGTTTTTGAGAGAGTTATGGTTACAACCGACGAAGAGGTGCTCACAAAAAAACATTTAATCCAGCATGTTAATCAGTTCAGAAATTCCCATGAGAGAGATATTGATTTGATGCCAATCGATCAGATGGAAGAAATGCTGATCAGAAAAGCCCTGGCAAAGTACGGCAATACGGTTGAGGGCAAGCGCAAAGCAGCTCAGGTATTAAACATCTCTCTGGCTACGCTTTATAATAAATTGAAAAAGGTGAAGCTGCTTAATTATAAATATTAGAAATGTTATAAATTTGAGAAATGCCGCATGGGCCGTAGGATAAGCTGCTTGTGATTCTACTAATTAGAATATTTTTAACCTTAAATACATTTATGAACAGTTACTGCGACGGTCGCCAATACAAACGGTTTTATTGCGAAATAACGCTTTCATGCTGGTATTTTTCAGGTTAGAAAAATACGAAGGGGAACATTGTATCAGGGTACTATATCGTTGGTACAGAATTTGCATTAAAATAGTATTTGTGACCAACACATAGCAAAGGGGGGAACAAAAATTAAAACTATCAACACAAGCGCTATTACGGAAGCCGTAGCAAGGTTGTGTCAGGAAGCCAATTTCAACCTTGGCGAAGATGTGATGGAGGCATTTAAGAAAGGATATGAACAGGAAGTATCGGCAACGGGGAAGGAAGTACTTCAGATTCTTATAAAGAATGCTGAAATTGCCCGTGAAGAACAGGCACCCATGTGCCAGGATACCGGTTACGCCGTAGTTTTCCTGGAATTGGGACAAGATGTTCATATCGAAGGCGGTGATCTCTATGAGGCAATTACCGAGGGGGTAAGAAAAGGCTATACCGAAGGCTACCTCAGGAAATCAATCGTAGGCCATCCGCTCGAGCGTAAAAACACTGGCGACAACACACCGCCGGTTATCCACACCAAGATAGTGCCCGGTGAAAATCTTCGAATTATTGTAGCTCCCAAGGGCGGAGGCAGTGAAAATATGAGCGCCATAAAAATGCTCAAACCTGCCGATGGTGTTGAGGGGGTAAAGAATTTCATCCTGGAAACTGCAAAGAACGCCGGTCCAAACCCGTGCCCTCCGATAGTGGTAGGCGTGGGAATAGGCGGCACAATGGAAAAAGCGGCACTGCTGGCTAAAGAAGCTCTTCTCAGGGAACTAGGGGTAAAAAGCAAATATCCCGATATTGCGAAATTAGAAGAAGAACTGCTGGTGAAAATTAACAATTTGGGAATCGGGCCGCAGGGCCTCGGCGGAAGAACATTTGCGCTTGCCGTGAATATTGAGATTTACGCCGCTCATATAGCCAGCCTTCCTGTCGCTGTGAACATCAACTGCCACGCGGCAAGGCACAAGGAAATAACGCTTTAAACAGCCCTCTGCAAGAAGGAAGAGGAGTCAACCAAACAGGGGAGGTGAAAATCTTGACCCAACTCAGGCTTACTACCCCATTGTCTGACGAAGATGTTGAGAAATTAAGGATAGGACAGCAGGTGCTCATAAACGGCGTAATATATACGGGACGGGACGCCGCTCACAAAAGAATGGTGGAATTGATTAAAGCCGGGAAAGCAAATGAGCTACCCTTCAACCCGAAGGGCCAGATTATTTACTATGTAGGTCCGACACCCACAAAACCGGGCAAAGTAGTCGGATCTTGCGGGCCGACGACCAGCTACCGTATGGATCCATACGCACCCGAACTTTACAAATTGGGCCTGAAAGCATCAATTGGCAAAGGGAAAAGATCTCCTGAAGTAATAGATGCCATGAAAAAATACAAAGGTGTCTACCTGGCGGCGATTGGCGGGGCAGCGGCTCTGATCGCAAAGAGCATAAAGAGTGCTAAGGTAATTGCTTACCCCGATCTCGGCGCCGAGGCTGTTCACGAGTTCGTTGTCGAGGATTTTCCAGTTGTAGTGGTAAACGATACCTTGGGCGGAGACCTTTATCAAGAAGGTGCCAAAATATACGCGGTAAAATAAAAGTTTAAAAAATGGGCAGCGGCCTCAAGTTGCGCAGGTGTGAAGAGGGGGCAATCAGGGCGGCGCCCGGAACGGAAAGCTGATTATAAGTGATAAATTTTTCCAGGAAAAGTTCGATGTCTGTAATGACAATTCTGCCATTAATAAAGGTTAGAGGAGCGACCCTGGTTTAATTTAAATGCCCGACTGGTCGAAACACCGGTTGGGCTAGGTTTGTTTCTTTATATTCTCATTTTCCGGGACGCCGGTTGAAAAAACGCTTGGGTATTTAAGCAGGCCGGTTTTCTGCCACAAGCTGAGCAATAACAGAGTAACCGTTTATTTAACCAAAATGAAAAGATACTGCTTCGAAAAGGGGGGAGGCGGAAGGACGCAATTGAACGCAGCGTCGAGTGCGGAAGGAAAATTAAAATCCAGTATTGAATTATACGTTTTTGTTAGCCACATGCGTACCATGTTTTTTGAAAGCTGATAGAATTTTAACAGTTGCCGCTTAACTCTGTCAGTTCCCGTTTTTAAATAATTAAACACGAGAGGAGAGATCTAGCCAGTATGAAAATGTTTGAGTACATGGGTAAGGAGCTTTTTGCCAAGTACGGCATACCAGTGCCCAAAGGCAGAATGGCTGCCAGCCCGGAAGAAGCTGCAAAAATAGCTGCTGAAATCGGTGGACCATGCGTCGTAAAGTCACAGGTTCTTTCAGGTAAGAGGGGTAAAGCAGGAGGAATCAAGTTCCCAAACACTCCTGAAGAAGCGAAAAAGGCTGCAGAAGAAGTATTAAGCATGACCATTCAGGGACTGCCCGTACAAGCCATACTTGTGGAAGAAAAGCTTAAAATCGACAAGGAACTTTACATGTCGATAACCATTGACGGTTCCGCCAAGCAGGCTGTGCTTATCGCTTCCGCGTACGGCGGTATGGACATCGAGGAGCAGCCGGAAGAATATATTATAAAGAAGCATATCGATCCGGAACTCGGTATTCATCCATTTATTGCCCGCGATGTTGTAAGGAGGATGGGCATCCCAATAAACAGTCCTCATGGAAAAGAAATTATCAACATCATCCAAATTCTCTACAAGATTTGTATCGAAAAAGACGCCGAACTGGTTGAAATAAACCCGCTTGTGTTCAGCGACGACAGGGTTATTGCCGCTGATTCAAAGGTGACTATCGACGACGATGCGTTATTCCGTATGAAGGACCTTCCTTTCGTCGAGGACAAAACACCATTTGAAAGAGCTGCAAAGGACCTCGGCCTTTCCTTCGTGGAACTGGATGGAGACATCGCAGTTATGGCCAACGGTGCCGGTATCACTATGGGTACTCTGGACACGCTGCAGGCTTTCGGCGGCACTCCGAAAAACTTTCTTGACTGCGGCGGCGGCACCGGTAGGGAAGCGACCGCCAAAGCCCTTGACATTCTGCTCAGCCTGGAACCCAAAGTCGTGTTTATCAATATATTTGGCGGAATTACCCGCTGCGACGATGTAGCAAACGCTGTTGCCGATGTTTTCAAAGCGAGGGGAGGATTCCCAGTGCCTTTGGTTATTAGGCTTGTGGGAACGAACCAGGATATCGGCCGGGCCATCCTCAAGGAAATCGGCGTCGAAGCGTTTGATTTCATGCAGGATGCTGCCAGGCGGGCGGTCGAGCTTTCCAAGGCATGATCTTAGATTGAATGTGATGTTACCTGCCGTTTTTTAATTTTTTTGATAAGAAGGAGGAGTAGAAAAGTTGGCTATTATTATTGATGAAAATACCAATGTATTAGTCATGGGAATTACCGGCAGACAAGCATCTTTTCACACCAGGCAGATGCTTGCCTACGGAACCAAGATAGTTGCCGGAGTAACCCCCGGGAAAGGCGGGGCCGAAGTCGAAGGCATACCGGTATACAACACCGTGCGCGAAGCCTGTGAAAAACACAGGATAGACGCCTCTGTAATTTTCGTGCCGGCTCCGGCGACGAAAGACGCTGCTTTTGAAAACCTGGAAGCAGGTATACCCGTAGTTGTTATTGTAACCGAGGGCGTTCCGGTATACGACGAGATTCAGATTGTGGCGTATGCAAAACGCAAGGGCGCCATCGTACTTGGTCCGAACACTTTCGGTATAGTTTCGGGGGGCAAGTGCAAAATTGGCATACCGCCCAACCAGTATTTTGTCGAAGGCCCGGTGGGAGTTGTCGCCCGTTCAGGCACCCTGACCTATGAGATTACCGGGAACCTTACCGCAAATGGCCTCGGCCAGTCGACGGTCGTCGGTATGGGTGGAGACAGAGCGGTGGGCCTGACCTTTATAGACGTGCTCAAGATGTTCGAGAAGGACCCGCAAACCAAGGCTGTGGTGCTTATTGGTGAAATAGGTGGCAATAATGAGGAAATTGCTGCAGAGTACATCAAGGAAATGACCAAGCCCGTTGTTGCATTTATTGCCGGTAAGAGCGCACCTCCCGGCAAACGGATGGGACATGCCGGAGCCATTATTGAGCGCGGTAAAGGTACCTACCAGGGCAAGGTCAAAGCATTAACTGAAGCAGGTGCCAGAGTGGCGGAGTTGCCGTTTGACGTTCCCGCATTAGTTAAAGAGGCGCTCGGAATCAAGTAATTTTATGAAAGGAGGAGAACCCTTGTTTAAACAAGATCAACTGGACAAACTTACAGCCAAGAAAGAAGGCTGGTCTGCGAAGTTGGATGCAACGGTGAAAAAACGCCCGGAAAGGGAACCGCAGTTCAGCACAGACTCCGGGATTGTTGTGAATACCGTTTACACTCCGCTTGATATTGCAGACATGGATTATGAACGTGATCTGGGGTTGCCCGGCGAGTATCCGTATACCCGGGGGGTACAGCCCAACATGTACCGCGGCCGTCTCTGGACAATGCGTCAGTATGCCGGCTTCGGGTCGGCCGAGGAAACAAACCAGCGCTTCCGTTACCTTTTGGAGCAGGGTCAGACAGGACTGAGCTGTGCTTTTGACCTGCCCACACAGATCGGTTACGACTCCGACCACCCGCTTGCAAAAGGTGAAATCGGCAAGGTCGGGGTTGCCATCGACACTTTGGCGGACATGGAAACCCTGTTTGACCAGATTCCGCTCGGTAAGGTAAGCACGTCCATGACCATCAACGCTCCTGCGGGCGTGCTGCTGGCCATGTATATCGCATGTGCGGAAAAACAGGGATTCAAAAAATCGGAAATAAACGGCACCATTCAGAACGACGTTATCAAGGAATATATCTGCCGGGGAACTTATATTCTTCCACCGGAGCCCTCAATGAGACTGATATCCAATATTTTCGAGTACTGCTCCAAAGAAATACCCCAATGGAACACCATAAGCATCAGCGGCTATCATATCCGCGAGGCCGGCTCCACCGCTGCTCAGGAAATTGCCTTCACTCTTGCAGACGGGATCGCCTATGTTGACGCTGCAGTAAAAGCGGGCCTGGACGTCGACTCATTCGGACCGCGCCTGTCGTTCTTCTTCAACGCTCACCTGAACTTCCTGGAGGAAATTGCCAAGTTCCGGGCGGCCCGCCGTGTATGGGCAAAGATCATGAGAGAACGCTTCGGCGCAAAAGATCCTCGCTCATGGACACTCCGCTTCCATACCCAGACCGCCGGCTGCAGCCTGACTGCCCAGCAGCCGATGGTAAACATCATGAGAACCGCTTTCGAAGCCCTGGCGGCCGTGTTGGGCGGCACCCAATCCCTGCACACCAACTCCTACGACGAGGCTCTAGCACTGCCGTGCGACGAATCGGTTTTGATCGCGTTGCGCACCCAGCAGGTTATCGGCTACGAAATAGGTGTGTGCGATGTTGTCGATCCTCTCGGAGGTTCATATTACATTGAAAGCCTGACCAACCAGCTTGAGGATAAAACCTGGGAATACATCAACAAAATTGATTCCCTCGGCGGTGCTGTAAAGGCGATCGACTACATGCAGAAAGAAATTCACAATTCTGCGTACCAGTACCAATTGGCCATTGACAACAAGAGAAAGACCGTCATCGGTGTCAACAGGTTCCAGATGAAGGAAGAGGAACTGCCCAAGAATCTGCTGAAAGTCGACCTTTCCGTAGGAGAACGCCAAGTCGCCAAGCTTAACAAGGTCAAGGCGGGACGTGACAACGCCAAGGTACAGTCCTTGCTCAAGGCAGTACGCGAGGCAGCACAAAGCGATGCCAACATGATACCGGTATTTATAGATGCTGTAAAAGAGTACGTATCTCTCGGTGAAATCTGCGGTGTCCTGAGAGAAGTATTCGGCGAGTACAAACAGCAAATCGTATTCTAGGAGAGGAGGAAGGCAGATGAGCGAAAAACGCATTCGTGTATTGGTTGCCAAACCGGGCCTCGACGGTCATGACCGGGGCGCCAAGGTTATTGCCCAGGCCCTGCGTGACGCCGGTATGGAAGTGATATACACAGGTTTGCGCCAAACCCCTGAGCAGATTGTATCCGCAGCACTTCAGGAAGATGTGGATGTTGTCGGCATGAGCATTCTTTCAGGTGCCCACGGTACTCTGTTCCCTGAAGTAGTCAACCTGCTCAGAGAAAAAGGCGCCGATGACATTTTGGTTGTCGGCGGCGGAATTATTCCCGAAGATGACATTCCGGCCCTCAAGCAGGCCGGGATTGCCGAAGTATTCGGACCCGGGACACCGCTTGAATATGTGGTTAAATATATAAAAGAAAATGTAAAAAACTGACCTGATAAGGGCAAATTATTAATATACGGCGGGCTTTAAAAGTTACGCCCGCCGTATATCAAAAGGTTTTGGGGTAAAGGTCCGATGCTTGAAATTCCAAAATAAATATGGAGGGAAAGCCTCATGATTAAAAAGATTGATCATGTCGGAATAGCTGTAAAGGACCTTGCAGAAGCTCTGAAGCTGTATGAGGGAATGCTTGGACTAAAAGCCGTTGATACTGAAGTAGTCGAGGAACAAAAAGTAAAAGTGGCATTCCTGCCGACTGGTGACAGTGAAGTTGAACTGCTTGAATCCACCACGCCGGACGGTCCCATTGCCAAGTTTATCGAAAGAAACGGCGAAGGTATCCAGCACATAGCGTTCAGGGTCGACAACATAGAGCAGAGGCTTGCAGAGCTGAAAGAAAAGGGTGTGCGTTTGATTGACGAAAAGCCACGCCGCGGCGCCGGCGGTGCAAAAATCGCCTTCTTACACCCTAAGTCCACCTTTGGTGTCCTGATCGAACTGAGTGAGCGCGACTAGATTGGAGGTAATCTATACATGAGTATGCAGGAGAAACTGGATATTCTAAATAAGCTGCGGGCTGACGTACAGGCTGGCGGCGGTCAGAAAAGAATCGACAAACAGCATGAGGGCGGTAAAAAAACAGCCCGGGAACGCATCGACGCACTTTTTGATCCCGGTTCCTTTAGGGAAATTGACGTTTTCGCCAACACCGAGATTGACTATAGGGCAATAAAAAACCCGAACGAAGGTGTCGTAGGCGGATACGGCACAATAGGGGGGCGCAAGGTTTACATTTTCGCTCAGGACTTTACGGTAGTGGGCGGTTCGCTTGGACGCGTGCATGCGGCCAAGATATGCAAGGTTCTAGACATGGCCATGAAGGTCGGCGCACCGGTCATCGGCATTTGCGACTCTGGTGGCGCGCGCATTCAAGAGGGAGTTGACGCTCTCGACGGTTATGGTCAGATATTCTTCCGCAACACCATTGCTTCCGGCGTGATCCCGCAGATCTCCGTAATTATGGGGCCGTGTGCAGGAGGCGCTGTTTACTCACCGGCTTTGACCGACTTCATTCTTATGGTTTCCGGAACAAGCCAGATGTTTATCACCGGTCCCCTGGTAATCAAGGCGACAACCGGTGAAGACGTGAGCATGGAAGCGCTCGGCGGAGCGTCTACCCACAACCAGGTGAGCGGTGTTGCACATTTCATGGCTTCCAACGAGGAGGAATGCATCGCTCAAATAAAGGCTCTTATCAGCTACCTGCCCTTGAACAACCTTGAAGATCCGCCGACATATCCTCCCGCAGAACCGTCTCTTGACAAAGAGACACTTCTTACAGTAGTGCCCGACGATCCGAACAAGGGATATGACGTTCGCAACGTTATAAACGCAATTGTCGACGGCGGTTCATTCTTCGAAGTGCACCAGTACTACGCTACAAACGGCGTCGTGGGTTTCGCCCGGATCGATGGCAAGGTAATCGGTATCATTGCCAACCAGCCCAGGATCCTGGCAGGGTGCCTCGATATCAACGTGTCTGACAAGATCGCCCGTCACATCCGTTTCTGTGACTGCTTCAACATTCCGATCCTTACTTTCATGGATGTTCCCGGTTTCCTTCCCGGCGTTCAGCAGGAATACGGCGGGATTATCCGGCACGGCGCCAAGATGCTCTACGCCTATTCCGAGGCAACTGTGCCTAAAATCACAATCATTACCCGCAAGGCATACGGCGGTGCCTACCTTGCGATGTGCGGAAGCGCCCTGCGCGCAGATACCGTTTTTGCCTGGCCTAGCGCCGAGATTGCCGTTATGGGACCGGAAGGCGCTGTCAACGTTATCAACCGCAAGGAAATCGCGGAAGCGGAAAATCCGATTGAAATGCGCAAAAAGCTGGTACAGGAATACCGTGACCGTTTCGCCAATCCGTACATTGCCAGTGCCAGAGGCTTCATTGAGGACGTTATTGATCCGCGCGATACACGTCAAAAGGTCATTGAATCCCTATGGAACCTTTCCACCAAACGCGAGGGCAGGCCGCGGAAGAAGCACGGAAATATCCCCATGTAGTGATAAATACCGGCATGGAGGAGGATAACTTAGATGTCTAAACGCAAAGCAAAGGCCGGTATTAAACCGGAAGTGCTGGCCGCAATATCAGCGGCGGTTGCCCTTTACGGTTACACTGCAGAAGCAGGTTACCAGGTAAGCAGTGTAACCAAGAGCGGCAATCCGTGGAAAAGGGCCGGCATAGTGGAGTTAATGCTGAGCCGCGATTTAACAATGAGGGATTTTCTGTAAAATAATAAGGCGATATGAACAGGTCTACCATTAGGAGGTATATGCATGAAAAAGTTCAAAATTAAAGTAAATGATGAGATTTTTGAAGTAGAAGTGGAAGAAATCGGTGGAAGTCCGGCTGCGGCAACACTAGTTGCTCCTCCGCCGGCTCCTGCAGCAGCACCACCGCCTCCGGCCCCGGCGGCAACTCCTGCTCCGGCCCCGGCTGCGGCTGCCCCAAAACCGGCAGCTGCTCCGGCCCCGGCTGCGGCTGCCCCAAAACCGGCAGCTGGAGGTAAAGGTGCTTTATGTGCTCCCATGCCGGGAACCGTTCTCGACATTAAGGTAAAAGTGGGAGATCCGGTAAAAATTGGCGATGTTCTGGTAATTCTTGAAGCCATGAAGATGGAAAACGAACTTGCTGCAGAAAAAGCGGGTACAGTTACGGCAATCTTTGTAAACAAAGGTCAGGCTGTGAACGGCGGCGATCCGCTAGTGGAAATCGGCTGATAACCTGACTGACTGCGTTATGGGTGGGGGCACTGAACTCGGGCGCCTCCACCAAAAATAAAAAAGGTCTATTGATGTCATGTTTGACAAGCCGGAACACAGCCGGCAGTAAAATAAGTTATATCAACTAAGTAGGGAGGGTAAGAAATGTCTATTAAGAGGAACAAAATTACAGTTGTGGGAGCAGGTAATGTCGGCGCCACGGCTGCTCACTGGGCCGCGTCAAAGGAACTCGGCGATGTGGTTCTGCTCGATGTAATCGAAGGAGTGCCTCAAGGCAAGGGTCTGGATTTAATGGAGGCAGCTCCTGTGGAAGGTTACGACTGCATTATAACCGGTACGAACAACTATGAAGACACTGCCGATTCAGACGTGGTCATCATTACCGCGGGTGTTGCCCGCAAGCCGGGTATGAGCCGTGACGACCTTTTAAACACCAACTACAAGATCGTAAGTTCGGTAGCGGAAAACATCGCCCGTTACTCGCCGAATGCCATTCTCATCGTGGTTTCCAACCCGCTCGACGTAATGGCTTATACGGCTTACAAGGCCAGCGGTTTCCCGTCCAACCGTGTATTCGGAATGGCCGGCGTGCTTGACTCCGCACGTTTTCGTACATTCCTGGCACTGGAACTCGGGATTTCGTTTGAAGACGTAAACGCGATGGTGCTGGGCGGACACGGCGACACCATGGTCCCGGTCTTAAGCCACGCTTTCGCTGGATGCATCCCTATTACCAGGTTGATCCCTGCCGATCGCCTTCAGGAGATCGTTAAGAGAACCGCCAACGGCGGAGCTGAAATAGTTAATTACCTGAAAACAGGAAGCGCTTATTATGCGCCCTCCGCTTCCGCAGTTCAAATGGCTGAAGCGGTATTGAAGGACAAGAAGCGCATTCTGCCTGTAGCAGCATACCTCAACGGCGAATATGGCGCCAAGGACATCTACACCGGCGTGCCTGCGATTATCGGTGGCAATGGCGTAGAAAAGATTTTGGAAATAGAACTGACTCCGGAGGAGAAAGCTGCTCTTGACAAGTCGATTGAAGCCGTTCGCAGCCTGATGAAGGTAGTCGGGCTGGGATCCTAATACAGTTCGGCCAGCGATAAAAGGGAGGATAAGAACATGCCAAAAGGTCCAAAAGCCGTATTATTTTGCGACACGACTTTCCGGGATGCGCACCAGTCCTTGTTGGCCACCCGGATGAAAACAGAACACATGATTCCTATCGCAGAAAAACACGATGAAGCGGGCTTTTATTCCATGGAAATGTGGGGCGGGGCAACGTTCGACACATGCATGCGTTTTTGCGGCGACGATCCGTGGGAGCGTCTCAGGGTTATCAGACGCCACCTGAAGAAAACCAAAACCCAGATGCTACTCAGGGGGCAAAACATAGTAGGTTATAGGAACTATGCTGACGACGTCCTGATTGAGTTCATTAAAAAGGCTGTTTTTAACGGACTGGACATTTTCCGCATATTTGACGCCTTGAACGATTTCAGGAACCTGGAAGTGGCCATCAAAACAGTCATAGACGAAGGTGCGCATGCCCAGGGTACCATTTGTTACGCTATCAGCCCGGTCCACACCGTAGAATACTACGTTGCCAAAGCTAAAGAACTGGAGTCGATGGGCGTTCACTCCATCTGCATCAAGGACATGGCCGGAATGATCGCGCCGTATATCACCTACGACATAGTAAAAGGCATGAGAGATGCCGGAATCACGCTGCCCATCAACATCCACTGCCACTACACAAGCGGTATGGCCGCCATGGCTTACATCAAAGGCGTAGAGGCGGGAGCGAATATAGTCGATGTTGCTATTTCCCCGATGTCCGTGCAAACATCGCAGCCAGCCATTGAGGTTATGTCTGCAGCGTGGCAGGGAACCGAATGGGATCCGGGGATTAACATGGACATCTGTATCGAACTAGCCGACTACTGGAAGGAAATTCGCCCGCTGTACGCTGCGTTTGACCTGGCCCAAAAGTATCCGGATGCTGGCATCCTGATCTCCCAGGTCCCGGGCGGCATGATGTCCAACTTCCTGTCCCAGTTGCAGCAGGCCAATGCTCTGCACCGCCTGCCCGAGGTGATGGCGGAGATGCCGCGAGTCCAGGAAGATTTCGGATGGCCGCCTCTGGTTACTCCGTCCAGCCAGATTGTCGGTACCCAGGCGGTTCTCAATGTCCTCATGGGCCGCTACAAAATGTGCCCCAACGAATCGAAGCAATACATGCGCGGTTACTACGGACGTCCTCCGGCTCCGATAAACGAAGAGGCCCGCAAGGCAATCATCGGCGACGAAAAACCGATAACCTGTCGTCCCGCCGACATGCTTGAGCCGGAACTGCCGAAAGCCAAAGAGTTGATTGCACACTGCATGGAGAAGGAAGAAGACATAATATCTGCTGCCATATATCCGCAGGTTGCTCCAAAATTCCTGGAGGAGAGAATGGCCAAGAAGCTGAAAGTAGACGTGGAACTTGCCAAGCAGAGTACCCAATTCTACCCGGTATAAAGAGTTTTTAAGGGGCCGGCGGATAGTATCCGCCGGACCCTTATGGTAACATTCGTAAAGCTGTTTTGGTTACCAAAAAAAATTTATATTAAAGGGGGCTAGTTAGTTAGATGGCCAAAGACAAGATCAAAACCATGGATGGAACTAAAGCGGCCGCATACTCGTCTTATGCCTTTACCGAGTGTGCCTGTATATTCCCGATTACTCCGTCCTCTCCAATGGCAGAATACGTTGACGAGTGGGCTGCCCAGGGACAGAAAAACATTTTCGGTCAAACAGTTAAAGTAGTGGAGATGCAGTCAGAAGCCGGCGCCGCAGCAGCTCTGCACGGTGCGCTGGCTGCTGGGTCGCTTGCTACAACATACACCGCATCACAGGGATTAATGCTGATGATCCCGAACATGTACAAGATTGCCGGTGAGCTCATGCCGGGCGTCATCCATGTTACCGCACGCGCCTTGTCCACCCAGGCTCTAAGCATCTTCGGCGACCATTCCGACGTTATGACCTGCCGCATGACCGGATTTGCCATGCTTGCTTCCAGCAGCGTCCAAGAAGTAATTGATATCGCAGGCATTGCGCACCTTTCCGCGATTAAATCAAGAGTGCCGTTCCTGCATTTCTTTGACGGTTTCAGGACCTCGCATGAGCAGCAAAAAATTGAAGTGATCGATTACGAAGATTTTGCAAAATTAGTAGACTACGAAGCAGTGAAGGCATTCAGGCAGAGGGGGTTGAATCCGGAGCACCCAGTCGTAAGAGGCACCGCCCAAAACCCGGACATTTACTTCCAGGCAAGAGAGGCTGCCAACCCGTATTATCAAGCGGTGCCAGACATAGTTGCCAATTACATGAACGAACTCGGCAAAATCACCGGCAGGTACTACAAACCATTTGATTACTACGGAGCGCCGGACGCCGAACATATTATAGTAGCAATGGGTTCTGTTTGCGACACCATTGAAGAAACAATAGACTACTTGATCAACAAAAAGGGAGAAAAGGTAGGCGCCATTAAGGTGCACCTGTTCAGGCCTTTTTCCGAAAAATATTTCTTTGACGTACTGCCCAAAACAGTGAAGAAGATTGCCGTGCTCGACCGTACCAAGGAGCCCGGTTCCGTAGGTGAGCCGCTTTATGAAGACGTCCGTAACATATTCTACTATGCGCCGGTTAAGCCTGTTATCGTCGGCGGACGTTACGGCCTCGGATCCAAGGATACTATTCCTGCAGACATCATTGCCGTGTTCGAGAACCTGAAGTCCGACAATCCCAAGAATGGTTTTACCATCAGCATTATCGACGACGTGACGAATACATCACTGCCGAGAGGCGAAGCGGTCGATACCACTCCGGAAGGCACCATTCAATGCAAGTTCTACGGACTAGGTTCCGACGGTACCGTCGGCGCCAACAAACAAGCCGTCGAAATTATCGGCAACTCTACCGACATGTACTCTCAGGCATACTTTGCCTACGACTCCAAGAAGTCTGGTGGTTTCACAGTTTCGCACCTGCGCTTCGGCAAGAAGCCGATAAAGTCACCGTACCTGATCAACAACGCCGACTTCGTTTCCTGCAGCAACCAGTCCTATGTATACTCTCTGGATATGCTGTCCGGTCTGAAGAAAGGCGGCACGTTCCTTCTGAACTGCACATGGAAGCCTGAGGAATTGGATCAAAAACTGCCTGCAAATGTCAAGCAGTACCTCGCCAAAAACAACATCAACTTCTACATTATCAACGCTGTAGATATTGCCAGAAACCTTGGTTTGGGCAACCGCTACAATATGATTATGCAGTCAGCCTTTTTCAAACTGGCCAACGTCATCCCGGTGGAAGCAGCCGTTGAAGAACTGAAAAACTCGATAAAGAAGGCATATGGCAAGAAAGGCGAAAATATCGTCAAAATGAATTACGCATCAGTGGATCAGGGTATAGAAGCTCTGGTTAAAATCGAAGTGCCTGCCGAATGGGCCAACGCTGTTGACGAGGCGGCATCTGAGAAGGAAGTGCCGGATTTCATCAAGAATGTATTGCGCGTTATGAACAGGCTGGAAGGCGACAAGCTTCCGGTCAGCACATTCAAAGGAGCCGAGGACGGCATGTTCCCGGTCGGTACTTCCAGGTACGAAAAACGCGGTGTTGCAGACTTCGTACCGGAATGGGATAAGGAAAAATGCATCCAGTGCAACCAGTGCTCTCTGGTGTGCTCGCACGCAGCAATCAGGCCATACCTGTTAAACGACGAGGAAATAAAGAAAGCTCCGGCCGGGTTTGAAACCAAACCTGCCGTAGGCAAGCAACTAACAGGACTTTCCTACCGCATTCAGGTCAGCCCGCTTGACTGTATGGGATGCGGCGTGTGTGCCGATGTATGCCCTTCCAAAGAAAAAGCTTTGTTAATGAAACCGTTTGACAGTCAGGTAAAAGAAGCCGAAAATTGGGACTTTGCCCAGACAGTTACAATTAAAGACAACCTGTGGAACAAATTCAGCGTCAAGGGCAGTCAGTTCTGCCAGCCGCTACTTGAATTCTCCGGTGCTTGCGGGGGATGCCTTGAGACTGCTTATGCAAAGTTGGTTACTCAGCTATTCGGCGACAGAATGGTAGTTGCCAACGCAACAGGTTGCTCCTCTATCTGGGGTGGTAGCGCTCCGTCAATGCCGTACTGTACCAACAATGAGGGTAAAGGACCGGCCTGGTCGAGCGGTCTTTTCGAAGACAACGCCGAATATGGATTCGGTATTTACCTCGGCATCAAGCAGCAAAAAGAAAAGCTTGCCGAATTAATGAAGGAAGCAATGTCTCAGAATATTTCCCAAGCCCTGAAAGAAGTGTTCCAAGAGTGGCTGGACGGCATGGATGACGCCGAAGCCACCAAGTCGGCAACAGCAAAAATGCTGCCTCTGCTTGAAGGTCAGACCAATCCATTGTTGAAGCAGATCCTTGACAAGAAAGATTTCCTCATTAAGAAGTCTATCTGGATTCTGGGTGGAGACGGCTGGGCCTATGATATCGGCTACGGTGGACTGGATCATGTGCTGGCACAGAACGAGGATGTAAATGTACTTGTATTCGACACAGAAGTTTATTCCAATACCGGCGGTCAAGCCTCCAAGTCTACTCCTACCGCTTCAATTGCAAAATTCGCCGCTTCCGGCAAGAAGACCAAGAAGAAAGACCTTGGCGCAATGGCAATGACCTATGGCTACGTATACGTGGCGCAGGTAGGTATGGGCGCGGATCAGGCTCAAACAATCAGGGCTATTGCTGAAGCAGAAGCCTACAATGGGCCATCTCTGATAATTGCTTACGCTCCCTGTATAAATCACGGTCTCAAGGGTGGTATGGCAAAGAGCCAGGCAGAGGTTAAAAAAGCCGTAGAATCCGGTTACTGGCACCTGTACAGGTTTAACCCCGCTCTCAAGGCGGAAGGGAAGAATCCGTTTATCCTTGATTCCAAGGAGCCGGATTTCAGCAAATTCAGAGATTACCTGCTCGGTGAAGTCCGATATGCAGCGCTGTCTCAGTTGTTCCCAGCCGAGGCACAACAGCTCTTCATTAAGACCGAACAGGAAGCCAAAGAAAGATACGAATATTATAAGAAGCTTGCTTCGGCTTAATACACACACCTGCACCAAAAGCGGGAGCTTTATAGGCTCCCGCTTTTGTGTTCGCCCGGCATGTCTGCCGAGCCGACTTGGAAGTTAGGACGGATGCGTTCAAGTTCAGGCAGGTGGACTTAACCGGGAAAGCCATTCATCGTCCTGCTGCCAGCAGGTAACCCAAACAAGATGATGTGCAAGGTAGGGGGGGTATACGTGGCAGCCATTAAACCTAATTTACACAGCTTCTTCCTAGCCTTCGACAGTAGAGGAACTGGAACAGTTCGGAAAGGAACAGGCTTGGGGTCAAAAATATCCGCGTATTCCCAGTCCGGATCAAGGCAGAAATAATGACTTTCACCATTATCATCAACATAAAAAATACCTCTGATTGTGCGCTCTTAGAGGAACAACTGGGCTGAAATCGCCACCTTCTTTTTCTAGTATCTGCATTATTTTTTATATTTTTTTTCACGCCTGGTAAATATATATTTATATTTAAAACAGGGAGGATAGTGGGTAAATTGGGTCCCGCCTGCTGGAAAGTATTTAAGTACATATTATTTGCTGGAAATCCCATTCAAAAACTAATCTCTAAAACAGGTGATACCCATCTTTTTTGCAATTTACAGGCCTTAAATATTCTAAAAAGAGACGGTGAAAACTCTTTTGCCAGCATTTCATTTGATTATATAGAATTTATTAATAGGGGAACTTTTTGGGCCGATAAAGGATGGAAGAATTTTTCTCATTATTTTAATCCATCTACACAAAGCGGTATCAAACCTTGGCCTGATGCAAAGGCAGAATGCCGCGATTTTTTCAATTTAGCGGTGTTTCACTGGCTTAATGGAAACAAAAAAAAATCATTCTTTTTTTTGGGGGCTGCAGTTCATCTCGTACAGGATCTCTGTGTTCCTCATCATGCAAAAGGAACAGCTTTTCATGGCCACAGCGATTACGAAAACTGGGTTCAAAATAACTTCAATTATTTTCCCGCCAGTTATGACGGATTATATAAAACATTTTACGATCCTGGATCTTGGGTCGAACATAATGCTATAATTTCATTTAACTATTTTCCTTATGTTTCATATCCATGTTCACACAGTTCATACGCTATTGCAACTGAAATATTGCTTCCCTTGTCACAGAAAACAACGGCAGGCTTCTTTTACTACTTTTTTAAAGTCTTAAAAAATAATTATAAAGTTTTTTAAACTATTTAATGCACCATTTGCTCAATTAAGGGATATTTTATTGCCATTTGAGACTTAACTGATTATTTTTTTCCGTAACATTATTTTATATAATTTTATTGATAGAAATTTTTACCCAAAAGGATTATAATCTATGAACAAGAAAAACTGTTCAAAAAATGAAGCTCTTATAAAAAAATGTCAGCTTGAAGATGATAAAGTCTGCGATAATTGCTGCAGTTGCTATATTTGTGATTTAAATCCCTCTAAAGTTTGTAATAATTGTGCCGAATGCCTTAATCTTCCGGATTTCAATTCAATTATTATTGATGATATTTTGTTAATTCAAAAAATAATAAAAAAGAAACAATTAAAAAGTACAAAAAAGTAGTTTTAAATAAACTAAGATTTTTACCCTTTTTATTGGTTCCGATAATAGATATTATGTAAACTTGTTATGCCGTCCATTATAATAAAAAACTCATCCAGGATATTCCGGATGAGCAAGTCAGCTACCATAATTTTATTTCCATCCGTTATCTTCAAACCAATACTGCACTGTTCCGTTTTCGTCTTTATACTGATGCACCTTGTATTCCCTGTCCGGATCAAGGCAGAAATAATGACTTACACCATTATCATCAACATAAAAATACCTTTTATAATTGTTCAGGTAACAATAATGCATTATTCTGTCTTTTAATTTATAACATAAATGTTTAATATTATAATTCCTACCGGCTATATCAGATCGATCGGCGTCAGAGTGATTCCAGCTGTAACCGCGTATTCCGTCAGTAATGCAACCAATTTTGGAGTCCCCATAAAATATAAATTCATCGGACTGGTAAGCAAATGCTGAAGAAGACATTGTAAAAAGAATAACTAATGCCGTAAACAAAAACATAATTTTACGCAAAACTGTTCATCTCCTTGATAATTGTATTTATCGTACAATAATCAATATATCGTGGCGATAAATAAAAATCAACGAGTAATTTCAGGAAGTGAAAAAAGCACATTCCTCTAATGTAATTTAGTCAATAAAAGCATGTTATCATTATATTAGTAATTATGGCAACTCTATAATAACATTATTAATTATTCAAAATATATTTTATGTTATAATTTAATAAAACAGCACCCATCAAAGGAGGTATCGCACACAGTGGCAGGCAACGGCCTTTGTTTTTGCGGCAGCATGAGGAGGCATAAGAAGTGTCATCCTGATATATCCGAAAACAGTCTTGCAGCTTTAATGTTATCCCTATATGCCAGAGCAGACAAGTTAATAGACAACCATTACGCAGAGCGTAAAACAAAGCCTTTATGCAAAAAAGGATGCGGAGATTGCTGCAGCATTCTTTTCAATGTTTCAATATTAGAATTTATTATAATTTGCCGTGAGATGAAAAAATGGGAACCCAAGAAGATTTCGCAAATAAAACGCAAGGTCTTAAGAGGTATGACCTATATCAGGGATCAACACCCCGTGCTTTATAATTTTTTGAGGTCAGATCATTCAAATCAGGATTTTGCAGAAATGACATATAAGAATTATCAATTGTCAAAAAACATAGAACTGAATTGTCCTTTTTTAACCGAACTGCCGAGCAGGACCAGAATATGTTCAATTTACAAGGTAAGGCCATTGCTCTGCAGAATATTCGGCACATCTTATTATGTAAATATAGAAAACATGTACGTATGTTCCAGAATAGGAACAAACAAGGTAATAATGGAGTACGGCCCAAGCACTGAAGATATCTGGAAAAGCTTTGTTCAGGACATTTTGACAGTTGATTATTATGGAAAATGCTACAGGGGGAATATCTATCCTCTCATATACTGGCTTTTTCTAGCTATTAGCTGCCTAGATAATTTAAAAGAATATCTTGGCGGAGAAAGAAACTATAGATATTTCCAAGAACCCTATAAAGACGCTAAAGCGAAAATTTTATTGAATAATATGTAAAACTAAAAACACCCTTCGGTGTAAGCCCTTAATTTTGTTTTGGAATCATTAGATGTGAGCAAGGCATTTCCTTTTTACGGTATCATTTGAATTTGAAACAGTTTTAATATTTATTTGTAAGTAAACAATACTCAATTTTTTTTGCAGTTTCCCTGTCATTAAAACAATTTGCAATAGTTCCCTGTGTTACCATATCAAAAATACTTAAAATAGGGATTATTAAATCGTTGGTTTTGACATTTTTGTCTTTAAGAAAGTATTGAATTAGATCATTGGCAAGCAAATACTTATCGTCGTCGTCATACCGTTTAAGAAAAAACATTAATGGATTTTCTTCTGTATCTTTTTCTGAAATCAAATCGTGGTCTTGCTCGGATATATTTCTGATAAGTTTTCTTATAAACTGATCTCTTTGAAAGTTTGGAAGATAAGCTTTTTCCACAGCAAAAAAACTTGTAATTCTCATTTGCCAAGCCGCAAGCATTATATCCACCTTACCGGTTAGATTCCTGTTTTTCTTAAAGGTGAGCCCTTCACGGCTCAAGGTTTTCATAATTTCAATCAAAGTTATTCTTCTTATTTCTTTAAATTTTTCCAGCAAAATATTTGTATTAACGCTTTGAATCTCGAAATCCATAATATTTCACCCTCCTTTACTTAGGCGATTCGAGAACGATGAGCAAAATCCCTTTCTATTAATAAATAATAAATAATAAATAGAAATATCTTGTAACCATAAATTACGAACAGATTGATAAAAACAGCTTACCCAGCGGGGCTAATGGTTATGCCGGAGGGTGGGAAATATTACAAAGAGGCCGGTTGCACTTGTTGATGAACAATACCCATCAGCTGTTAAGGAATGTTGGTCTTGCAAGACCTTATGGCTTATATAAACTTGCAGTGGGAATATTTATAAACCCCCGTTAGGGAGTCCTTAGTATAAATACTTTCATTAAATAAGAACTATTATCAGAAGAGATTATCCTTAGTCTATAACCCGGACTGAACCCAGATACCTTGAACTGTAATATGATTCAGACAAGGACGTAACACATACCTCCCCGGCACCGGAACTGCTGTGTACAAATTGGTTGTTACCTACATAAATGCCGACATGAGATGGTCCGGCCTCGTAAGTAGTAAAAAATACCAGATCTCCCGGATTTGGTTGTTTAACTTTTTGGCCTGATGAAAATTGTTCATCAGCTGCGTGCGGAAGATAAATACCATGCTCTTTGTAAATATAACTAGTGAATCCTGAACAGTCGAATCCGTCCGGTGAATTTCCGCCCCAGACATAGGGTGTGCCTATAAATTTTAAAGCATAACTTACAATTGCTCTCTTCTTTCTTTCGTCCCCTCCCCTGCTGACGGACGTAACGGGCACATAATTATTCAATGCATGAAGCGTCTGACTGCCTGCTATACCGTCAGCGTAAAGTCCGCAGCTCAACTGGAAATTGACAACCGCCAACCGGGTCATTGGGCCGAAAATTCCATCCGGTGATCCCTGGTAAAACCCAAACTGTTTTAATTTTTCCTGGAGTTGACGCACACCCTCGCCTGACATTCCCATTTTTAAAAGATTATACGTCTTTCCCCCTCTTGAAATAACCAAATTTCCCGCAACTTCATCCAGCGCTTTCAATGTCCTGGCGCCTGCGATTCCGTCAGTTTCCAATCCCTGTCGGGTCTGAAACTCTAGAACAGCATCAAGTGTTTTCTGACCAAATTTTCCGTCAATATTACCACTGTAATAACCGCAATTCTTCAGTTTTGTTTGCATGTCCATCACGGCGCTGCCGGACATACCATGTTTTAAAACCATATAATTAGCATGTGCATATGATGTATGAATAAGAAATAACAAACTTATTATCATTGATGAAATCAGTATTATACACCTTTTCATATCTGCCCCCATTAATTTTATTAGCAACAAGCAAATTAACAGTATTTACCATATTTGTTTCATTAACAATAAAAGTTCTGGGAACAGATTAAAAATTCCTTCTTGAGTTGAACATTTTTTATTATTAATAAAAAAAACCTTCCAAAATGAAAGGCTTTTACATGTGAATAAACTTTATTTATTTTCTTTTCTTACGCAAAATAGTTTATTTGAGTTCAATATATTATTGCTGTTTCTGGCTTTCTTCAAAGCCCATTTGGGAATCTGCGGACTATTTTGGTTTAATTCGTCAAACTCAATTTCAAACTCTTTTAGTTTATTAACGAGATTTTGTTTTGAACTTTCAAGCATAGAATCAACACTACAAAAAATACCAATTTTATACATCAACGCTTTATATCCGTTATATGAATTATAGTGGGTACTTGCTTTTTCATTAGGATTTAAAAACGTTGTCAGGGCAGTCAGTATTGATACAATAATTGCCAATACTCCTGCAATAATATGATAACTGGTCAGTGCCAACGCACTTGTTATTGCTGCCGTTACTGCTATCGGTATACCTATCCAGTAGTTCATATTTGACCAGAAAACTGCAGCGTGATAATGTCCCTTGCCCAGATAGCAACTGTCTTCTTCGATTTTTTTTGCCGTTCTTATGATTTCTTTTTTAATATTTTCCATTTCTAAAATCTTTCCTATTAAATTTATTTATAATTACCATTTTGCCCTATTACCATTATATGGTTATTTTTTCCGGATGTTCCCCCCTGAGAACCGCCCTCGTCAAGCAAAAAAATCCCCGACAGAAGCGGGGATTTTTTTGCTTGAGAACCTGATATTTTTTTACCGCATATGCCTTCATTCTATTCGTTCGTTTGTAACCGTAAACTTTCAGCGCCGCATCATTCGCTTTCATTCCCGTCATGTCTCAACAGGAAAACCGCGTCACTGCGGTTATCAAACAAGAATTTCAAAAGATGCGGGTACATATCAATCACCCTTCTTTTCAGTTTGTCTATGCTTTTTCTGCAGAAAATCAATTTTTTTAAGACTATTTTTCTTTCCCCGGGGAAATTTAAGAAAAAAGTATTTTAGGGGAACTACAACTTGAACAAATCACAAACTGGATCATCAATCAAAACAAATTTTTGGCCGGCAGTTGCCGCCCTATCGGGCGTACCTCTTATCATGGTTCTCGGCAACTCCATGCTTATCCCGCTTTTGCCCGACATAAGAAATGCCCTTGAACTGACACCAGTTAAAACGAGTATGCTTATAACCCTTTTTTCAATTCCGGCGGGACTTACCATACCGTTGGCTGGATTCCTTTCCGACCGCTTCGGAAGAAAAACAGTGATCATACCTTCGCTGATCATTTACGGATTTGGGGGGGTTATCGCTGCTATCGGTTCGGTCTTTTTAAAAAACATCGCATACCAGGTTATTTTAAGCGGCAGGGTGATTCAGGGAATAGGAGCTGCGGGTACTGCACCGATAGCCATGGCATTGTGCAGCGATCTTTTCAAGGACGTAAAGCGCAGCCGGTCTCTCGGCGCCATTGAATCATCAAACGGGCTCGGCAAGGTAATCAGCCCCATCCTGGGCTCGGCATTGGGGTTGATAGCCTGGTACGCCGTATTCATTTTTTTTCCTCTTATTGTAATACCGGTTGTAGTCGCCCTGTGGATGATGGTAAAAGAACCTGAAACAGACAGGTCGAAACAAAAAATGCTTCAGTATATTGAGACATTTTCCATTTCGTTCAAAAAAAACTCCGGGCTTTTACTGTCATCGTATTTTTCCGGCGCAGTCGTTCTCATGGTATTGTTCGGCGTCCTTTTCTACTTATCCGAGTATCTGGAACAGCATTTCGGTCTAGACGGTATACGGAAGGGACTTGTCCTAGCCATTCCCGTCCTTTTTATGAGCTCTGCGTCCTTTGTAACGGGTTTTATCATAAAAAAGAAAAGGTTTTTGATGAAATGCCTGGTTATCGCGGGTCTTTCTTTAATGACGACTTCTCTGGTATTCCTTCCTTTTACCGGGTCGGTTTTAATTTATTTTACCGCCATTTCCTTTTTAGGTATAGGCACCGGATGTGTTTTACCCTGTCTGAACACTTTGATCACCAGCGCAGCATCCATACAGGAACGGGGTCTTGTCACATCCCTTTACGGGAGTGTAAGGTTTTTCGGTGTGGCCTTCGGACCGCCAATTTACGGTTTCTTAATGGCAAAAGGCACAGGAATTATGTTCTTGAGTTCAGCTGTCCTGACCCTGTCGGGAGCAATACTTGTTCTTGCATTTGCTCGTTTACATAATCCCGCGGTTAAACCGCCGGCTACATTTACATTCATGCCTGTTCCGGCCAAAAAGCCTGATAAAAAATGACTCGTTTTAATCCTTATTTTAACTTTCTAAGTTTTTCCTTCTGTTCGTCAAGATAAATTTTGTATTGTTCATTCAAACGGCCGACCACTTTAGCCCATTCCTCCCGGAAAACCGGCTGAGACTCGGGATCAATTTTCAATCTCGCTCCCACTCTCTTTTCCAGTGACTTCACACTTGCGCTCATCCTGTGAGTGAAACCTTCTTTAAACTGTGCGTAGGTCTGTGCAAGAGCCTGTTCGTAGTATTGAAACAGATGGTCGAGTTGCTTGAAAACCTCCTCAACTCCCCGCCTGTCCTTTTTTATTATCAGAAGACCTTCCTTTGCCCTGTTATTCACATCTTTTATTGTTACTTCCTCGGGCAGAAAAATATTGTTTAGAAATGTCTCCTGAGCTCCTTCGATTACATATTCCATTTTTTCAGAAGAAAACCTTTTTATTTCCTTCCCCAGATCGTATTGTTTTTCCCTGATGAAATTCGCTGCCAGCGCCTTTCCGATGGGTAAATGTTCCATCCTGTCAATTTCTGTTTGAGGCACTTCTCTCCTCTGCTTGAGCCTTTCCATTGCCATTTCGTAAGCCGATTTAATTTTGTCCAACAATACCACTCCCTATTTTTTACTTTACCAACAGGCGGCGCAAAAAGTAAAACGGCGCCGGAACGACAATTAAGAACACAACAACAAGCCATAAAAAATCTGCGGCCAGTGATACACCTACATTACCGTTAACAAGGCTTCTGGTAAGGTTAACCAGATGATACAGCGGGCTCATCCAGGCAATTTTTTGAATTATTGCTGGCATTACTGCAATCGGGAAGAATACGCCTGAAAAAAGAAACAGCGGTGTTATGATCAATGAGAAAAAATAATTAAAACTGTCTATATTCGGCACGAGTCCCGTCCACGTCATGGACAAGGCCGCAAACAAAAGTCCGGAAACGGCAAGTACAGGCGGTATCAAAAGTGCCCAGGGCGATAAAACCAGACCGAGCATGGAAATAACAATCAGAATTACCGTTCCGTAAAGAACGGATTTAAACGCTCCGTAAAGCATGTCGCCCATAACTACATCGTCAATGCTCGCCGGAGTTGCCATTATCGCATCATATGTTTTTTGAAACTCCATTCTCACAAAAGATCCGTAAGTACATTCATAGGCGGAGGCAAACATGGCTGAAGAGGCAATCAATCCCGGTGCCAGATAGTTTAAATAGGGAATTCCTTCCATATAATTTACGTACGCTCCTAATCCAAAGCCCAGAGCGCCGAGGTAAAAAACAGGTTCCAAAAAATTAAAAGTAAGGTTTACCTTCCATGTTTTACGAAAAACCAGCAGGTTTCTTTTCAACACCTGCCACACCAGTGGAGAAATATCCGGCTTTGTAAAAATCATTCCTCCAACCCCCTGCCGGTCAGCTTTAAAAAAACATCCTCCAGAGTCGCCTGTCTCAGCATAACGTGTGAGAATTTGCGCAAAAGGGGACGCAGTGAATCCATCAATTCCTGACCGTCAAGAGGATATAAAAAAAGCGAATTGCCTATCAAATCATATCTTTTTGCATTTTCTCCGCCGGCTTCAATAATCTCACCGAGTATTTCAGCTCCTTTTCCTATTTCCAATACTTCGCCGCCTATATGTTTTTTTACAAGCTCATGCGGTATGCCTTCTTCAAGTATGTTCCCGTTATCTATTATAACCAGACGGTCACACAACTGTGCTGCCTCGTCCATGTAATGGGTCGTTAAAATAAGTGTTACGTCCTGCTCTCTAAGCCTTCTCAGCCTTTGCCAGACCAGGTGTCTTGCCTTGGGATCGAGACCGGTGGTCGGTTCGTCCAGAATTAATATTTCCGGCGAATTTATCAATGCCCTGGCTATCATAAGCCTTCTTTTCATCCCGCCTGAAAGGGAATCCACTTTGTCATGCTTTTGTCCATGCAGCCCGAAGAAATTCAGCAGTTCCTCCGCCCGACCCGCCGCTTTCTCCGCTGAAATACCGAAAAAGCCCGCATAAACAAACAGATTGTCGATAACGGAAAGATCCGGGTCCAGATTGTTTTCTTGAGGAACCACACCTAATCTTTTTTTTATTTGTCTAGGATTTTTACCAACGTCCATCCCCAATACCATCAAATGCCCGTCAGTCACCTCAGAAAAACAATAGATCATTTTTACCGTAGACGATTTGCCTGCCCCGTTCGGCCCCAGTAAACCAAAGCATTCACGCCGTCTTACATTAAAATTTATTTTATTTACAGCTCTTTTCCCGCTGTATTCTTTTACCAGGTTCTCGGCACAAACAACAAAATCCAAAACAAACCCTCATCCACTAAATGGATTAACTTATATAATTATATATTTTAAGAACTAATCTGGTCAAACACTTAAAAAATCGCTTCACACGCAAAACAACAAATATAAAGCGGGAAACACATCCGCTGTTAGCATCTCCCGCCTGCCGAATTTTACTGACATTCTGCAGATTTCTTTACCTGCTCAAACATGATTTTGCCGGGTTGCTTTTTAATCAAACGGTAATACCGGAAGTATTTCTACGGAATCGTATTTAATCGTACGCGAAATGTTTGAGCGTTTCAACCTGTTGATAAATTGACAAGTCCGGGTTTCAAAAACTTAAGCCAGTTTTAGCTTGATTAACAGTGAACATAAGTAAAATACCGCCGCAAATAAAACGATCGTCGCCCCGGCGGCAGTCGACCAGTAATACGACGCAAGCAACCCCGCAACCCCTGAAAACAGGGTAATCAACACGGATATCAAATGATATTGCTGCATATTGCGTGACATGTTACGCGCTGCTGCAGCCGGCAAGATTAAAAATGAGTTGATGATAAGAATGCCTACCCACTGAATGGCAACCGTCACAACAACTGCCGTGGTGATGCAGAAAAGTGTTTCCACGAGGCGAACTGGAATACCTCTGCTGAGAGCCAGAGACGGGTTTACGCTTACCAGCAAAAACTTGTTGAACATTACCGTCCACAAAACAATAACCCCTGCCAGCGTAAAAGCCAGAAAAAGAATTTCTTTCGTTGTGATGCTCAACAAATCACCGACAAGAAAACGCAGGAATTTGTTAAAACTCCCTCCCCGCGAGAGGATAACGATGCCGAGCGCCACCATGACTGCTGAAACGGCGCCAATAATTGTGTCAGTAGACGACGCACCGGTCAGCATCTTCAATAGGGAAATGGCAACAGCAAGAAAGGCGGAGAAGATCACCATTATCAGCAGCGGGTCTTGAAAACCGAGCAACACTCCTACGGCAATGCCGGTCAGCGCGGAGTGACCGATGGTATCAGAAAAAAATGCCATCCTGTTGTTCACCACCATGGTTCCCATTATGGCAAACATCGGACCCACCAGGAGAACTGCAAGCAATGCGTTTTTCATAAATGTGTAATGAGACCATGCAAAGGGCAGAAAACGGTCGACAAGGGCATACCAGATTTCCATCAAGCATCTGTACCTCCGATGCCCGAAACAATTTTCCCGCGCAACCGGATGTGATCGATCTGTTCCACAACTACCGGACCGTAAGACCGTAATATTTTCTCACTGGTAAACACTTCCTGCGGAGTACCGCAGCACTGAACCGTCCTGTCCAGAAAAACGATGCGGTCCGCATGACGAGAGACCAGCGTCCAATCATGGGAAACAAGTATTATGGAAAGGTCAAATCTCTTACGCAAATTGGAAACAAGTTCGTAAAACAATTCCTTGCCCTGCACATCAATACCTGAAACCGGTTCGTCCAGCAACAGAAGATCGGGGCACGGATCAAGTGCCATAGCAAGGAGAACCCGCTGCAGTTCCCCGCCCGATAAATCCCCCAGGCGCCTGTCCAGAAGGTGCTCCGCCTGTACAACAGCCAGGCAGGCGGCAGCATGGTCCCGAAAGCGCCTGGAATGGCCGAGGCATACAGGCCAGAAAGACAAACACGCCGAAAACATATCCAACACGCTGATCGGCGTTCCCTGGTCAAAATCCAGCCTCTGAGGCACATAGCCGACAACGGGATTCCTGCGGCAGTCTTCTGCATCGAGAAAAGACAGTTCCCCGGTATGTCTGATCTCCCCCAGAATCGCTCTTAACAGCGTAGTTTTTCCTGCTCCGTTTGGCCCGATTAATGCAGTGAGCTCACCGCAATGAATGTGGAGATTAATATCACGTAGAATTTCCGTTTTGCCGAGAACTACTCCGAAACCTTTCAGCCTGGTACAGCACAGTCCGCAGGATTTTTTTTGCAGTTTTTGAATTACACCAGCGTAACTCATTTCACTTCAAAGCCTCTTCCAATGTTTTTAAATTTGATTCCATAATTTTTATATACGCATCCAGTTCCATAGGTCCGCTTACTGCCGGATCCAGAAAAAACAGCCTTAAACCGGTTTCACGGGCGATGGTTTCTGCAGCCCCGGCAGGATACTGAGGATCAGCGAAAAGCACACTTGTTCCAGATTCTTTAACAATTTCTATAGTCTCAGCCAATTCTTCAGCACTTGGTTCAGAACCAGGTTCCCTTTCAACAACACCCACGACGTTGAGATTGAACTCACTGGCAAAATAAGGTAAGGCCTCGTGAAATGTTATGATATTCCGTTTCCTGGCACCGTCCAGGGTCCGGTGCATTTCCGTGCCTAGAGTTTCCAGCTTTCCGGCGTATTCTTTTGCGTTGGCGGCGTACTGCGCGGCGTGGGCCGGATCGATAGCTGCCAACTGTTTACTTATGTTTTCCACCTGCTTTATGGCGCCGTTTATACTAACCCAAACGTGCGGGTTGAAATCATCGTTTTTTTTATTTTTTATGAGTGATATACCTCTGCTGGCATCAATCACCTTCAAGCCTGGTTGTTGCTCGATCACTTTATCCATGAAAGACTCCATACCCGCACCGTTTATGACAAATATCCGGGCTTCGCTTAGAATCTTTAAATCATCTGGCCTGAGTTGATAGTCATGAAGGCAACCCGTTGCAGGCTGGGTCATATTGATAACTTTTACGCCCGGTACGTCCTTGACAATATTGGCAGTCGCTATATACATCGGATAAAACGAGGTGACGATTGTAAGCGGTCCGCCGGCAGGTGATTTATCCGGTAACACAGGTTTTTTCTCTTGAATTGCCGACAAATAAACTACGGCTGCCGCAAGTATGAAAACAGCTATTGGAAGAAATACCTTCTTACCCATTTCAACAGTTTTTCTCCGTTATACAGTTATCTTGTCAACCATAGTTAATATGATTTAACCGTCTTACCATTAAAAGGAGTCCCTGCACAAAGGACAATACCCGTATACTTCAAAAGCATGCCCGGCAATTTTGTACCCCTTTTCGGTTACCGCATACAGGCCGTTCTGATCCAGCGGGCAGTGGTCAAGGCAAAGAGTTTCCCCGCACCCGAGGCAGATAAGGTGGTGGTGATGCTTGCTGACCATTTCATACCTGCTAGTTTCACTGCTCTTTAGGTTTATTTGGCTTAAGAAACCTATTTCCGAAAGAAAATTCAAGTTGCGGTACACAGTGTCCTGGCTAATCTCCGGAAAGGATTCGCGCACCCGGAACAAGACCTCTTTTGCTGTCTGCGGCTTGCCCGGATAAAGCAGCGCGTCAATAATGGCCCTGCGCTGGGGAGTTATTTTATAACCCCTTTCCCTGATTCCCTGAATGACGTCTTTGTTTTTCATGACTACTCCTAAATCGTATTATTACTATTTAACTTTATATTAAGCCCGTATGCGCAATATGTCAATTTGCTTATTATTTATTTTTAAATAAAGTATGTTTTATAATAACGGTACATTACAACCCAGTGATTTTTTACTTTTAGTCCTCGGTAATTGTTTTGCTTTCCTACTTTGGCAAACTGCAGACTCCGAAAACAAAGCCGCCTTCTCGAAAAGAAAGCGGCGGTATACATATGACGGGTTTTAATGATAAACAATATGCAGAGAAACATCCGGCCGGTATGTCACTTATATTCTTTTAACAGTTCGCGGTAACAATCAACAAGTTTGGCGGCACAGTTCGCCGATGAAAACCGCTGTGCATTTTCCCTGGCTTTTTTACTCATCTGTCTGTATAGGCTCGTACTGTTCAAAAGTTCATTAACTTTCCCGGCAAAACCGTAAGGATCCTGATCAGTCAAGAATCCGTCCACACCATCTTGCACCATTTCCGAAACACCGTAAGCGCCCACCGCCACCACCGGCAGCCCCGCTGCTTTCGCTTCCGCAATTACCAAACCCTGGGTTTCGGTAACGGAAGAAAACAAGAACAGGTCCGCACCGGCATAACATTGTACAACGTCTTCCGGCTGCAAAGTCCCGGTGAATATTACATTCGTGCCTATACCCAGTTCAAAAGCCTTTTTCCTTAATTCTTCCTCCTCCGGTCCCCCTCCTACAAGCACCAGAACAGTATTCTTTTTTTTCCTGTGAATCATGCTAAAGCTCTCAAGCAAGAAGCCGATATTCTTTTCCTGGCCTAGCCGGCCGACAAACAGCAATATCCTGTCTTTCTGACTGATGCCGTACCTCCTGCGCAGCCATTCCGGATCACCGCTTCCATATTCAAAAACATCTATGCCTGTAGGAACTCTCCTGATTTTTTTCTCAACCCCAATTCCCCTCAAGTAGTCTCCGATTACCTCGGTCGGCACTATAACCATATCGCACTGGTTGCAAAAATCCCTGCTGATCCTCTGGGCAAGTTCTTTGGTGAAGGATCTTGCAAAGGGTATGTAGTGGATGTACTGGTCGTATAAAGTGTGAAAAGTAAATATAAGCGGTATGCCCAATTTCCTTGCATACCGGGCGCCAAGCCTCCCCAAAAGAAAGGGTGAATGAACGTGAATCAAATCCAGGTTGAGGCGTTTGATCGTCGGTCTCAAACGCAGGGAAAAGGGCACTGCGATGTTGAAATCCGGATTCGTTGGGGAAGGAATTGAAGTAAAGCGGAAAACATTTTCTTCATCAACACAACACTTGTAAGAGGGAGCGAAAATAAAAACATCGTGGCCCAATTTGTTCAGCTCTCTATTAAAAGTCTGAATGGAGCGTACGACACCGCTGGTATACGGCAGGTAGCTGTCGGTAAAAATACCGATATTCAATTGCGTTTACCCCCGCTCACTCTTTATGTGGCCCATTTTACCACAAATATTATCAATACGGCAAATCTGTATTTAAACATACATTCAAAATATACTATCCATATTTGTAATTAAGTTGTACAGCCTTTTTCTTTCTGCCAGTATGTGCTATTAATATTAAATATTTCAATATCGCAAGGTTGCAACAAGTCTTTTCGGATTCAAAAGCATATCCAGTCCGTCTCTTATATCCATTACTACAATTTTTGCAAACTTCAACGCCGTGGCGAACGATCCTTCCGGCCCGATTACAAGTATTCCGAGGGCGGACTCTGCAAGCATAAGGCAGTCGTTCATTCCGTTCCCGAACGAGACGGTTTCCCCTGCGCCGATTTTTCTAACAAACATCTTTTTCTGCTCGGCGCCCGGCGTCCCGTCCAGTATTTCAATACTGCATTTGACGCCTGACAGGGCTTTTTTGCAAGTGCCGAATGTATCTGCAGTCAATATATATACTTCAAGATTTTCCGACAAGGCGCAGAGCCTTTCCTTCACCCCGGGCAATAGTTTGCCGTCCAGAGCAACTGTACCGTTAAAATCCAAAACAATGTTTCTCAACGACAACATCCCCGCGCCTGGGATCTCCAACTCGATCATCAGCTCTCACCTATTCCGCAGCACGGTATGCACACCACTCTGCCCGATTTCAGCCTGGCCCTGGGTTCCATAACTCCCTCACCGCACTCATCACAACGAACTGTCCGGTAAATGGAAGCAACTGCAGGCAAAGTGATGTTTACCGCCTTCAAGCTGAATGCCTCCGGACCTGCAGCCAGTATTTTTTCAATGCGTTTATTCAGGGCTTCTCTGTATTTTGCTACTAGGTCCGTTCCGCCTTTTGCCGCTTTTACCCTTAATTCACTAAAATCAGGGTCGTAGAACGCCCCGTACTTTACGGCCACCCTTACCGCCCTGTCGTCTTTACGGCGTGCAAACGTATACACCTGCTTCCCGAAGTCATTAAAAAAAAGATTTCCTTTTCCGAAACTGCAACCCGTCAGGGACTGAACGGCGTCCACTCCGCACGATCTGTTTTCCACAATCGCGATCAACTCTTCGTCTTCCGAACGCCGTCCGCCCAATTCCTTCAGAGCAAGTTCAGCGGCTCTGAAGCCAATCGCCAGTCCCGGACAGATATGTCCATGAAATTCAACTGCTTTTTCCCACTGAATTTTTGACTCTGACACTTATTTCAGCCTCGCCTTTACCTCGTCCTAATCGCCGAAAGATATTCCGATCTGTTTTGCAGTCCTGACCATCTCGCCGTCTGCCGGAACCAATCTCAGTTCCCCAACCGCTTCAGCAATCGGCACCGATTCGATATTTGGAGTGCGCAGACAGACCATTTCCCCGAACCTGCCTGCCATAACCAGATTGACGGCACCCGTGCCGTAACGGGTCGCGAGAATCCGGTCAAAAGCGGTAGGAGTACCTCCTCTCTGCAGGTGTCCCAGAACCGTAACCCTTGACTCCATACCCGTTCCTTCTTCAATTTGTTTGGCCACAACGTTGCCGATGCCCCCGAGGCGGATTGGATCAAAGCTTCCTTCCACTTTTCTCTGAACCACCATTTTTCCGCCAACGGGCACCGCTCCCTCTGCAACCACAACTATGCTGAATTTTTTGCCGGCATCGCGCCTGTATAAAACTTTTTCTATAACCTTCTCCATTTTAAAAGGAATTTCCGGAATAAGTATCACGTCTGCGCCTCCGGCAATGCCCGACTCAAGCGCAATCCAGCCTGCATAACGTCCCATCACTTCTAGCACCATTACTCTGTGGTGCGACTCAGCCGTCGAGTGTAATTTGTCAATTGCTTCGGTTGCCGTATTTAGGGCGGTATCGAAGCCGAAAGTCTGGTCAGTGGCGGAAAGGTCGTTATCAATAGTCTTAGGTACTCCGACAACCTTTACGCCTTTTTTTTCATAAAAATCCCTGCCGATGTTGAGGCTGCCGTCGCCCCCGATTATTACAAGGGCGTCAATGCCGTGAATATTTAAATTCTCGACGACTCTGTCGGAAACATCCCTGTTAACCTTTTTGCCCTTAATCGTCATCGGGTAACTGAAGGGATTATCCCTGTTCGTGGTTCCGAGGATCGTACCCCCTCTAGGCAAAATTCCCACTACGTCCTTTTCAGTAAGCTCTCTGGCCTTGTTCTGGATCAAACCGCCGAAGCCGTCCTCGAAACCCACAACTGAAAGGCCGTATTCCCTAATTGCCGTTTTGACGACCGCCCGGATAACTGCGTTCAGACCGGGACAATCACCTCCGCCGGTCAACACGCCAATCCTTCTCACTTTTTTATTTAAAAGCATCTCCATACCTCCACCAACAATTCTTTTCCGGCAAGCGCCGTG
>Ga0116192_1000169_pt1 | contig 51467 bp, 52 predicted proteins | sample AD_UKC113_MetaG_FD_89876 | JGI IMG/M metagenome (GOLD analysis project Ga0116192, IMG submission 89876) | Active sludge microbial communities of municipal wastewater-treating anaerobic digesters from Hong Kong - AD_UKC113_MetaG | ecosystem: Engineered > Bioreactor > Anaerobic > Digestate...
CTGCATCATAAGAAGCAGCAGCCACTTGCTGTTATCCTCAAGACCAATGGCCTCCAATAACCCAATGATATCCTCCAGGGATTCGGGATTGGGGGAGTCGGCCAAGTCGTCAATGACCTCTCTGCAGGCTCGGATAAGCTGTGCTCTAATCTCTTCATTGGTGAGCGCTTTGGTTGAGGCGAGCCAGCTTCTGTTTTCTGCCAGTAAGGCAAGGAGTATGACGAAGCAGGTAAAGTCCTTTCCTTTAAATAATGTCAAATCTTCTGGGCTGCCTTCCCGGTTGTTCATGAAGGCCTGAACATATTCATCGAATATCGTGAGATTTTGGGCATAAAATGCTTCAGCCTCAAGCCCAAAATCGGAGAGGCCCGCCTTCATCTCCTGCTTGACCGCATCAAGATTGCAGCTTACATAGAGCAAGCCCATGATTTCAAAGAGGGGATCCAGTTGACCCTGTATGTCTATCATACATGCCTCCATAAATGCTAAGCGTTCTTTGAAAATGATTATTTGATGATCGTCTAACTGATTTTATTCTAGTACAAGATAATAACGGAATCAAGAACCAGCAAGCCCGGAAAAACCTATCCATAGCAAAAAAGAACCGGGAAGGGTACGGGTTCATGGATAGAATTCCATGTCCGCCCTTAATGTTTATATTTTTTCTGTTATAATAAGAATGTTTACAACATAACAGCCAATTTTTGTGAACAGTTAAACTTCAATAGGTGGACGAATGATGACGAGAATTATACACGCCGATGATGAGCAGGGGCTTAAGCAAGCGGCGGAAGGCTTAAGAAGCGGACAATTGGTGGCTTTTCCTACCGAGACGGTTTACGGTCTGGGGGCCGATGCCCTGAATACGGTGGCGGTGAAACGCGTTTTTGAAGCCAAGGGAAGGCCTTCCGACAATCCGTTGATTGTGCATATTGCGGAGTTCTCACAACTATCCGAGCTGGTTCGTGAAATTCCTCCCCAGGCAAGGGTTTTGATGGAGGCCTTTTGGCCGGGTCCTCTGACCCTGGTCTTTAAAAAGTCTCCAAGGGTGCCCGACGCTATTACTGCAGGCCTGGACACCGTAGCCATACGCATGCCCCAAAACCCCATGGCGTTAAGACTGATTCGGGAGGCCCGGGTCAGCGTTGCCGCGCCCAGTGCCAATCGCTCAGGCAGACCCAGTCCCACCACAGCCAGCCATGTGGCCGAGGACCTTAATGGGCGTATTGAATATATCATCGACGGCGGTCCCTGTACGGTAGGGGTCGAGTCCACCGTGCTGGATATCACCGTGCCTGTGCCCATGATCTTAAGGCCCGGTGGGGTTACCCGCGAAATGCTGGAGGCCGTCATAGGTCCCATCGCCGCTGATACAGTTCTGGAGGTCAGCAAGGATCAGAAGCCCCGATCTCCCGGTATGAAATACCGCCATTATTCCCCAAGGGCAGAACTGGTGATTGTCCGGGGCGAAACTGGGAAGGTGACAGAGAAAATCAATGCTCTGGTCCGGGAAAAGCAGGAGCAGGGTCTCAAGGCGGGTGTACTCACCTGTGCTGAAAACAGGGAACGGTATAACGCCCCCGTTGTCATTCCCGCAGGCTCTATAAAGGAGCCCTCGTCCCTGGCAGCAGGCCTATACCAGGCCCTCAGAGGCTTTGATGAAACCGATGTGGATATCATCTACTCGGAAGCCTTCCAGGAGGAAGGCATTGGCCAGGCAGTGATGAACCGTTTAAAAAAAGCAGCTTCAGGAAAAATCATTGATATATGAAAGGATATAAAGCCATGAAAAAAAGGATAACCTTTGTCTGTACCGGCAATACCTGCCGAAGTCCCATGGCCGAGGCGTTTTTCAACCATATGCTCAACGAAAGGGAGGAGCTTAAGGCGTCCTTCGAGGGGGCCTCAGCCGGTGTTTATGCCTTTGAAGGAGATCCGGCAAGCCAGGAGGCCAGAGCCGTCATGGAGCAGGAGTTTGGCATCAGCTTAAAATCCCACAGAGCCAGGGTTCTGGACATTCAGGATATCCGGGGGAGCTGGCTCATATTGACCATGACCCGGCATCATAAGGAAATGATCCTGGATATCTATCCCGAAGGCGCGGATAAGGTCTTTACCCTCAAGGAATATGCACAGGGCGAGAATGCCGACATCATCGATCCCTTTGGCTTTGGTGAAGAAGTCTACAAGGATTGCTCCTATGATATTGAAGCCTGTATTCTGGATCTGTTTGAAAAACTTAAGACCCAGGATATTTCGTTTTGACATTGGGGTACGATTACTATAAAATCAATGATGAAAGAAAGGAAGAGTGTCTTGAAAATAGCTTTGGGAAGTGACCACGGCGGATACAGACTCAAAGAGAGTATTAAAGCACATCTCATAGAACAGGGTCATGAGGTCGTGGACTATGGAACCTACGATGAGAGCTCGGTGGATTACCCGACCTTTGCCTTAAAAGCAGCATTGGCCGTGAGCAAGCAGGAATGCGAGAGAGGCATACTGATTTGCTCCACCGGAATAGGCATATCCATTGCGGCCAATAAGGTCAGGGGAATTCGGGCGGCACTTTGCAGTGATTTACTATCAGCCAGACTGACAAGGGAACATAACGATACCAATGTCTTGGCTCTGGGCGCCTTTATTGTCGGGGAGAAACTGGCCCATGCCATTGTGGACACCTGGCTGGGGACTGAATTTTCCCATGACGAAAGGCATCAGCGGCGCATTGACGCCATTACCAAAATAGAAAATGAATATTTAAAATGACAAATCGGGAGGGCTTTTATAATGAGCGGAGTTTTTGTTTTTGATCACCCACTAATTCAGCACAAGGTGTCGCTTCTTCGGGATAAGAACACCAGCAGCAAGGAATTTCGTGAACTGGTGTCCGAGATTGCCATGCTGATGGGCTATGAGGTGACCCGGGACATTCCTTTGAAGGAAGTTGAGATTGAGACACCGGTGGGGTTGGCAAAAACCAAGATTATCTCAGGGAAAAAGCTGGCCTTCGTCCCCATTCTGAGAGCAGGTCTGGGCATGGTTGACGGTATGCTGAAGCTTGTTCCCATGGCAAGAGTGGGACATATCGGGTTATACCGGGATCATGATACCTTAGAACCGGTGGAATACTACTGCAAGCTGCCCGAGGACATCAGCGAGCGCGATGTGGTGGTGCTTGATCCCATGCTGGCTACCGGTGGTTCGGCCTGTGACGCTGTCAAGTTCTTAAAGCGTTATGGTGCCAAGAATATTAAGTTTGTCTGCCTCATAGCTTCAAAGCAGGGTGTTGAAAGACTCAACTCCGAGCATCCCGATGTTGGCATCTATTGTGCAGCCGTGGATGAATGCTTAAATGATATCGGATACATTGTTCCCGGTCTGGGAGATGCGGGGGACAGACTTTTCGGTACAAAATAGGAAAGTGCCGTTAAAAGATGAATGGGGGTCCTTGTATGCGTCCGTCTTGGGATGAATACTTTATGAGTATTGTCGAGTTGGTTAAGACGCGCTCTACCTGTCTGCGCAGGCAGGTAGGGGCCTTGATCGTGAAGGATAAACGTATTCTGGCTACAGGCTATAATGGTGCACCAGTAGGCTGCAAGCATTGTCTGGACTTAGGTTGTATCCGGGAGGAGCTCAAGGTACCCTCGGGACAACGCCATGAAATTTGCAGAGCCACCCATGCTGAGCAAAATGCCATCGCCCAGGCGGCCTACTCGGGCATAAGCGTCAAGGATGGTACCCTCTATGTAACCACCCAGCCCTGTGTGCTCTGCGCAAAATTAGCCATTAACGCCGGAATTACAAAGATTGTTTTCAGAGGAGACTACCCGGATGAGCTGGCTATGGAGCTTCTCAAGGAAGCCGGGGTTCGTGTCCTCAAGTATGAGGGTCCTCAGATTGAGGGGAGCTTCTTTAGTGGATCCGAGGTGTAAGCATGATTATCATAGAATATCATCACTTGGTGGCTTGTGCGGTAGCTTTGATTGTCGCTTTTTTTGCGACCCCTGTTGCCAGGAGAATAGCCTTTAATTCGGGTGCCATCAATGTACCCAAGGATAACAGGCGGGTGCACAAAAAGCCCATGGCCCTGATGGGCGGTCTGGCTATCATTGTGGGATTTCTCATTGCAGTGGTTTACAGCTTTTCAGTCAGAGACTCCAAGGAGTTTTTATCCTATCTCTCACAGCCCAAAGCCCTGGGTATGATATTGGGTGTACTCATTATCATTGTGCTTGGCATCATTGATGATATCAGGCCTTTGCGGGCAAGGGTCAAATTCCCGATTCAGCTTCTGGCGGCCATTATTGTGGTTGCCACAGGCACCAGGATTGTTGCCATCTCCAAGCCCTTCCAGGCCACAGTGGCCACCCATCCCAATATGATGTATATTTTGGGTGACATTCTGGCCTTTGTGGTTTCGGTGCTCTGGATTGTGGGCATTACCAATGCCATTAACCTTATTGACGGCCTGGATGGTCTGGCTGCCGGTGTATCGGGCATTGCAGCCATTTCCCTTTATATTGTGGCCGTCATCCGCAAGCAGGATGATGTGGCCATCATTGCGGTTTCACTGGTGGGTGCCGTATTCGGATTCCTGCCCTATAACTTTAACCCCGCCAAGATCTTTATGGGGGATACGGGCTCAACCTTTTTGGGCTTTGTGCTGGCCATCCTTTCCATTGAAGGCACCATGAAGTCGGTTACAGCCTTGTCCATTGCCATTCCCATTCTGGTACTGGGACTTCCCATCTTTGACACGGCCTTTGCCATTATCCGCAGAATTGCAGGCGGAAGGCCTATTGGGGAGGCCGACAGGGGTCATATTCATCATCGGCTTCTGGACATGGGCATCAGCCACAGAATGTCGGTGGTCATCCTGTATATTGTCAGCGGTGCCCTGGGCCTCTTTTCCATTGTTCTGGTGGATAAAGGACTTCTGCCTTCCTTAATCCTTTTGATCATCCTTGTCATGTTTGGTATAACGGGAGCCCGTAACTTAAGCGAGATGGCGGTTCCTGATCCTGAAAAGCGGGTTCGCCAGACCGAGGCAGCCAATGCCTTTGAGCTTTCGGAGGCTCAACAGGAGGCTGCAACCGGTAAAAAGCAAACCCTGGAGCAGGCTCAGCCCGACACCGCCCCAGGGGCCGAGGACGCGCAGCAGTCCACCCAGTCCTAAATTGCGAATCGGGAGTGTAGCATGCAAGCAATAAAGGTATTAACGGTCTTTGGTACCAGACCTGAAGCAATAAAAATGGCCCCTCTGGTTAAAGCCCTTAAACAGTGCGATTATATAGATTCCAGGGTCTGTGTTACGGCCCAGCACCGGCAGATGCTGGATCAGGTGCTTGATATCTTCCATATCAAGCCCCATTATGATCTCAATATTATGCAGGATCGGCAGACCCTTGTGGATATCACCACACGGGCCACCGAAGGACTTTATGATGTGTATCATGATTTTAAGCCCGATGTGGTCCTGGTTCATGGGGATACCACCACCACCTTTGCGGCTTCCCTGGCGGCCTTTTATGCCAAGGTCAGGGTTGGGCATGTGGAGGCGGGCTTAAGAACCTATGACAAGTACTCCCCCTACCCCGAGGAGATGAACCGAAGGCTGACGGGGGCTATTGCCGACCTTCATTTTGCGCCCACCAGAACCAACAAGGAAAACCTGTTGAAAGAAAATGTTCCGGTACATACTATTTATGTGACTGGCAATACGGTGATTGATGCCCTTTCCGATACGGTAAGGGAGGATTACCGCTTTAAGGACAGCTTTTTAGCGTCCTATAGCTTTGAGAACAAACGCGTCATCACGGTGACAGCCCATCGCCGGGAAAACCTGGGTGAGCCTTTTGAGAATATTTTCAGGGCATTGCGCAGATTGGCCGATGATATCCCCGATGCCGAAATTGTCTATCCCGTCCATTTGAATCCGGTGGTTCGGGAGACGGCCGGAAGAATTTTGGGCCAGCATCAGAAAATCCATCTGATTGAGCCCCTGGATGTTCAGGATATGCATAACCTCATGGCACGCTCCTACCTCATTATGACCGATTCGGGAGGATTGCAGGAGGAAGCTCCCTCCCTGGGCAAGCCCGTACTTGTCTTACGGAAGGAAACCGAGCGGCCCGAAGCTGTTAAAGCCGGTACAGTCAAGCTTGCCGGAATTATGGAGGCGTCCATTTATCAATCGGCCAGGCTGCTTTTTGAGTCGGATGAGGAATACCTGAAAATGGCCAGGGCTGTCAATCCCTATGGGGATGGAAAGGCTTCCCGACGTATTGTTGAAGCCCTGCTTCATTATTTCGGATTATCCCAGGAAAGACCCCGGGAATTTGAGGCTGACGCTTAAATGAGGAATCTATGGCTGATTTCTTAACGCATATTCTCCTGGCCGACAGCGTCATGGAGAGACTGGAAAGTCGAAGAATACTCGAGGGCGTTATGCACAAACGCGCTCTTTATTATCTGGGTGCCCAGGGCCCGGATCCCTTATTTTTCTATAAGGTGCTTCCCCTGTCGGGAAAAGGGCCTTTGACGGGACTGGGTCATGTACAGCATCGGCAGCATACCGGTGCCTTTTTGTATCATGGCTTCAAAAGGCTTAAGAATGTGTCCTATGATAAGGGCTGGATGGATCTGGCCATTTATCTTTCCGGATACATCTGCCATTTCACCCTGGATCGCATGCTCCACCCCTATGTGTATTGGGCAACCGATCACTGGATATGGGGCATGGACGGAACGCCCCGCCAGGCCACCCATCAGCAGGTGGAGATGTCCCTGGATGTCCTTCTCTGGAAGGAAATCAAAGGGGTCTCGGCCTATCGGGTTAAGACCAGAAAGCTCATTGATATTGGCCGACATTGGCCCAAAACCATTGCCGAATTTCTTTCTTCGGCTTTTTCAGAGCTTTATGGTATAGAAGCCGAGGAAAGAGAGCTCAATAACATATTGATTGACGTATATCGGGGCCATGACTTGCTCTATGATCCCAGGGGATGGAAAAAGGCCATGATTTCCTGGATTGACGGCCTGACAGGAGGGGGCGTCAAGCCGCCCAAGGCCCCCTATCAGGAGGTTAATGACCCCACCATTGACTGGGCCAACAGAAAAAGGCGGACCTGGACCAATCCTTTTACAGGAGAGGCATGGAATGCCTCGGTGGATGAGATTCTTTCAGAGGCTGCCGATACGGCGGCCATTCACCTGAACACCCTGTTCGCGCGGTTGTTCAAAGGAGAGGACATCGAGGATCTCTTCCCGGATTTAAGCTATGATACAGGGATACCCTGTGTTTATGAAGCAAAGGAGTGAATTTCATTGCAGGACTATATAGCCAAGGCCATGGCCCTGTCGGGTCAGGTACGAATCTACGCAGCCATCACCACAGGGACTGTGGATAAGGCACGGGAACTTCATCAGATGTATCCCACGCCCACTGTGGCGCTGGGAAGGCTTCTTACAGGGGCAGCCCTGATGAGCCAGACCCTGAAAAGCGACAAGCATTCCATAACCATTCAGATTAAGGGAGACGGCCCCATTGGCGGCTTGGTTGTGGTGACCGATGCCAACGCAGGGGTTAAGGGCTATGCCTATAATCCTCATTTTGATGTTCCCTTAAATGATATGGGCAAGTTTGATATCCGTTCTGCCGTGGGAGCGGGCCGCCTGAATGTGATTAAGGACATTGGCCTCAAGGAGCCCTATATCGGCTATGTTGATCTGGTATCGGGTGAGATTGCCGAGGATTTGACCTACTACTACGCCTACTCCGAGCAAACGCCCACGGTCATGAATCTTGGCGTGCTCATTGGGGCAGGGGGCAAGGTGGAGGCTGCAGGAGGCTATTTCCTTCAGCTCATGCCCGATGCCAAGGATGAGGTCATTGATATTGTGGAGAAGGGCATTGCCGGTTTACTGCCCATTACCACCCTCATTCACCAGGGGAAGACCCCTGAGGATATTATCAAGAGCATTTTCCCCGATGGGACTGTGGAGCTCTTTGATACCTGCCCAGTGAGTTATCAGTGCAACTGCTCCAGGGAGAGGATGGAGCGGAATCTGATTAGCATCGGGAAAAAGGATCTTGAAGAAATCGCCGGTGACGAAAAGGGCGCCGAGCTGGTATGCCATTTCTGCAACAAGAAATACCATTTTTCCAGAAGCGAGCTTATGAGTCTGCTGAATGTGGCGGTCCAGACCGACACTGAGGAAGATAACGAGGAAGCATAGCAAGAAAAAGTTGTGCCATAACTTATAAAATCACATAATAAGGCAACACTACCGAAAGGAACGTGTTGTCTTTTTTTCATCAAATAATTCCTGACAAAAAAGAGAATACTACGTAAGAAATCAAATTCAGACATTGGAGGGAGAGTATGAAAAGACGTATTTTGGCTGCGTCACTTGTGGTTTTCTTTGCGCTGACCCTTGTCAGCCTTAAGGGCAGTACGGCCGAAGCTGCTCAGACCTTTGAAAGAGTCAATTTCATCAGTGGAGTAGTGACCGCAAACGAGTTGAATCTTCGTAACGGTCCTTCAATGAACAATGACATTATCGGTGTCTTCAAAAAGAACAAGTGGGTAAATGTTTTGGCCCAAATCGGCGACTGGTATGCGGTGTTTGATCCCGATACCGGCATGGTAGGTTGCGTATACAAAGCCTATCTGGCTAATCCCGCCAATTTGCCCAAGACAACCGCTACGCCAGCCCCTTCAGGCAATGCACTGGCAAACCCCAATCCTAATCCCAACCCCAATCCATCACCCTCGACAACCCCTCAGCAGCCCAGCGGGGATTTAAGTCAGGAGGAAAGAACCCTTCTGGATCTTATCAACAAGGAAAGAGCCAATCATAACCTGGCACCCCTTCAAGCCGATGCCGAGCTCATGAATGTGGCAAGGCTTAAGGCCAAGGATATGGTGCAGAACAATTACTTCTCACATTATTCGCCCACCTATGGCTCTCCCTTTGATATGATGAGACAATTCGGCATCACCTTTAAGTCGGCTGCGGAAAACATTGCAGGAAACTCCACCATTCAGGGCGCCGTCACCTCATGGATGAATTCCGAAGGTCATCGCGCCAACATTCTTAACGGCAATTACAACGCAACCGGTATTGGTATCTACAAGAGCAATAAATACGGTTATATCTTCGTCCAGATGTTTATACGCAAATAATCCCCAGTCTAAAAGCCAGGCAATGCGTAAGTCACCCGCATCATGAAAGGGAAATTACCCTTTTGTGGTGCGGGTTTTCCACATTATCCACAAAATTATCCACACTTTACCCCACCCTGTGGAAGGATGTCTCGCTGTTCTGTGGATAACTTCATTGGTTGAGAAAGGATTTATATGGGTAATATCAAAATACAAAACCTAAATTCCTTTGTTGAGAGGGGTTGTTTCTATGAAGTTCATCGTCAAAGGCAAGAATATCAGTGTCACAAAGGCTATGCAAGAAAAGGCAGAAAAGAAAATAGGAAAGTTTGATAAATTCTTTAAGCCTGAAGCCGAAGCCGTTTTAACCTTTAAGGTTGAAAAGGATCGTTCCAGTTTTGAAGCTGCCATCTATTCCAGCGGAACCATCATCCGTGCTGAGGAAGAGAGTAGTGATATGTATGCGGCCATAGATCTGGTCGTCGAAAAGCTTGAAAGACAAATCAGAAAGCACAAGACCAAGCTGGGAAGAAAGATCCACCAGGAGGCCTTTGTTCCCGAGAACTTTGATATCCAGGAGAATATTGATGAGGATGAGGACTATGGGGTTGTAAAGACCAAGCGGTTCCCCTTAAAGCCCATGAATGTGGAGGAAGCCATTCTCCAGATGAACCTTCTGGGCCATAGCTTCTTTGTCTTTATTAATTCCGAAACCGAGATGGTCAATGTGGTCTACAAGAGAAAGGACGGCCATTACGGTTTAATAGAGCCCGAGGCTTAAAATTGATTGGTTGAACCTTGATGAGCAGTAACCTTAAGCGCCGCATCTTGTTGAAGATTTGTCTACTATACTGCTTGTGCCCTGCATAAGATGTTGTAGTTTGGATTTTGTCCAAAAGAATTTTTAAGTATGGTGTAATGGGGTGTGGCCAATGAATACCAAATGGAACACGGAGAACCGCAGTAAGCTTTCTCTGCAGGATATTAAGGTTATTGAGCGCTACTCATCACAGGTTCTGCCCGATCATATGGATGAAGTTAATGCACGGATAGCGGCATCATTCTGTAATGAATATGGAATGATGCCGGAATCCACCAACCTGAAAAAGGATATTTAAAAAAATTTGTTTTAAGAATCTGTTTCTTTGGTAAATAATTAACATACCAATGATCTTGTTCCTCCTTTTAGATATATTTTCAATCAGTTCATATGATATGAGCTGGGGGCACGAGTTTGAAGCAATGATTTTTCATAAATACATAACAGTGCCTTTTTTTGTGCAAAGAAATAGCCTGTCGTGCAATCAGTGCTGCACCAAAGGAGATGGAAGGGAGTTAAGCAATGCTTCTACGAGATTGTGCCGGTGGCGTGGTCTTCTATAAACAGAAGGTGTTTCTCCTGCTCAATGAGAAAAATGAGTGGGTCATGCCAAAGGGGTTAATAAAAACCGAAGAACGTCCTCAGGATGCTGCCCTCCGCAGAGTATACGAGGAGGCCGGTATCAAGGGAACCATTGTGGAGCAGGCCGGTAGAACCTATTATGAGTTTTACTCGGTGACGCGCCAGATGCCTGTCTGCAATCGTATAGCCTGGTACATCATGGAGACCCAGGAGGATACCTACACCATTTCCGAGCCTGAGAAGTTCAAGCAGGCCGGCTTTTTCGCCATTCCTGAAGCCCTTGAAATGATCACCTACAGCCAGGACAAATCCTTGGTGCTCCAGTCCTATAAAAAGCTCTGCGAAAAGAAGGGAACGGTTCCGGAGTTTTAAGGACGGGCAAAGCTTTTAGCCTGTTTTGCACAGTTTTCAATAATCTGATAAAATGAAGGATGACCCAAAGTCATCCTTTTTCTTATGCATTTTAGTTAAATGAGGGTAGATGTTGAAAAGCTATAAAACCATACGAAGCGAAGGCTATTTTCTTCTGGAGGAAAAACGCTCCCGATTTATTGCGCGGGCCAGACCCGTCTCCACCGAGCAGGAGGCCATTGATTTTATCCAGTCCATCAAGGCGGAACACTGGGATGCCACCCATAATTGCTATGCCTATTCGGTGGAGGATGGTGCCCTGTACCAACGCTACAGCGATGACGGGGAGCCCCAGGGAACGGCGGGATTGCCCATGCTGGAGGTCATCCGGAAAAGGGAGCTGACCAATGTGGTGGTGGTAGTAACCCGGTATTTTGGAGGTATTCTGCTGGGGGCCGGCGGTCTGGTAAGGGCCTATGGTAAGGCCTGTGCCGGAAGTCTGGACAATGGAGAGGAGATCTGGGTAAAGCCTTGCCTTGAGATGAAAATACCGATAGAATATCATCTGTCTGGAAGATTGCAGAATATGCTGCTCAATGAGAAGTTCATCCTGGCCGGGGCGGATTATGCCGAGGAGGTGACCTTCACCGTCTATGTACCCAAGGAGCGCAGGGACTTTCTGGAGAAAGAAATTAGGGAAATCACCGGCGGTACTCTCCGGAGCCAGGTTATAGGACATAAAAATGTAAGGCTCGATCCATCAGGCAAAGTATTAGAAGACGAATAGAAAGAAATTTAAGGGGTGTTTTGATTATGTCAGGCCATTCCAAATGGGCCAATATTAAGCACAAAAAGGAGAAAACCGATGCCCAGAAGGGCAAGCTGTTTACCAAGCTGGGCCGTGAAATTGCACTGGCCGTTAAGAGCGGCGGGCCCGATCCCACATCCAACTCGAAGCTCAGGGACGTGATTGCCAAGGCCAAGTCCAACAATATGCCCAACGACTCCATCCAGAGAAGCATTAAAAAGGCCGCGGGCGAAGGCAACGCCGACAACTATGAGATCATCAATTACGAGGGCTATGGTCCCGGGGGTGTTGCAGTTATTGTGGAGGTTATGACCGATAACCGTAACAGAACAGCCGGGGATATACGTCATTTCTTTGATAAATTCGGGGGCAATATGGGGACCACCGGCTGCGTGTCCTTCATGTTTGACAAGAAGGGGCAGATCATCATTGAGAAAAAGGCGGGCATGGATGACGACGAGATGATGATTGCAGTCCTGGACGCCGGTGCATCGGATTTTCTTGTGGAGGATGAATACTATGAAATCCTCACCGAGGTTTCCGACTTCACGGTTGTCCGCGAGACCCTGGAAAAGCAAGGCTTTGAGTTTGTGTCAGCCGATATCACCATGATTCCGCAAACCTATACCAGGCTCACCGATGCCGAAGCCATTGAAAACATGGAGAAGCTCATTGATCGTTTAGAAGATCATGATGATGTTCAGAATATATGGCATAACTGGGAACAGGATTAAGGAGGGTTAATGCTGTGGACCAAACGAAAACAGAGCTGGGGGCCTTAGAAATCCAAAAAATTCTCCCCCACCGCTATCCTTTTTTAATGCTGGATAAGCTTGTTCTGCTTCCGCCCGAAGGCTTAACGCAGATTGAGCCGGGGATGAAAGTGGCGGGCATTAAGAATGTGACCTTTAACGAGCCCTATTTTCAGGGACATTTCCCTGAACAGCCCATCATGCCGGGTGTCATGATTGTGGAGGCATTGGCCCAGTGCGCCTGTGCCGGGGGCTTGCTGCTCAAGGAGAACAAGGGAAAATTGGGTCTGTTTACGGGAATAGAGGAAATGAAGTTCAGGCGCCAGGTGGTGCCCGGGGACGTTCTTTTTCTGGAGGCCGAGTTTCTGGCCTTCCGCCGCGGCATGGGCAAGGTTGCCGTCAAGGCTTCAGTAGATGGCAGCATTGCCGCCCAGGGCGTGATTCGCTTTGCCATGGTCGATCCCAGCAGTGACATGAATGCAACGGAGTAATTCAATGGCCATTTATGCGATATCGGATTTACATTTGTCCTTTGGGACCGATAAGCCCATGGATGTTTTCGGAGGGCGCTGGGAGAATCATGCCCAACGTATCAGGGAAAACTGGGAACGAAAAGTGAAAGAGGATGATTGGGTGCTCATACCCGGCGACATCTCATGGGGCATTGATCTTGTGGAGGCCGACCCGGATCTGGCCTTTATTGAGGCGCTGCCTGGGAATAAGATACTATCCAAGGGGAATCACGATTACTGGTGGAGCACCATGAGCAAGTTCTCCCAGCATTTTGAGCTTAAGGGCTATAAAACCCTGCACATGCTTCACAATAACGCCGTTACGGTGGGAGACTTTACAGTTTGCGGCTCCCGGGGCTGGAAATCCCCCGATGAGGAGGATTTTACGGCCGAGGACAAGAAAATATTCAACCGGGAACTGGAGCGGCTCAAGCTGTCCCTGCAGCAAGGGAAAAAGCTCGGAGGCGAGATGATTGCCATGCTGCATTACCCTCCCTTTGATCAAAAGCATGCGCCCAATGCCTTCGGCCAGCTTTTGGAGGAGTTTGGCGTAAAAATATGTATTTATGGACATATCCACGGGAAGGCTAATGAGGCATGGCTGGATGAGTGCATCAATGAGGTCGAATATCATTTAATCTCCTGTAATCTCATCGGCTTCGATCCCATAAAACTGCGCTAGAAAAGGGTTATACCGTTAGCTATTGGCATGATTCAACGGCTATGATATAATCTAATGGTTTATAGATTGATGGGGCAGGCCTTTTCTGCACCCTGAAAATATCAATAAATAATACTAAATAGAAGTACGGGACCATAATTTAGGAGGACATAAACTCATGAGTGTAAAGATTGAAAATGTAGAAAAGAATGTTGTAAAGCTGGAGATCGAAGTTGCTGCCGAGGTTTTTCAGGAGTGCATGGACAGGGCTTTCAACAAGAACAAGTCAAGATTTAATGTGCCTGGTTTCAGAAAGGGCAAGGCGCCCCGGGCTATTGTAGAACGCTATTATGGCGAACAGGTGCTCTATGAGGACGCCATTAATTTTGCCTGCGCCGATGCCTATGACAAGGCCATAGATGAAAATGATATTCAGCCCGTCGATCGCCCTGAGATTGACATTATACAGATTGGAAGCGGCAAGAGCCTTATCTTTACGGCTACTGTAACCGTGAAGCCCGAGGTTGAGCTGGGTGAGTATAAGGGCCTTTCGGCTGAAAAGGACCAGGTGGTTGTCACTGACGAGGACGTGGAGAACGAGCTTAAGAGAATTGCTGAAAGAAACTCCAAGCTCATCACCGTTGAAGATCGCCCCGTTCAGCAGGGTGATACATTGAATATTGACTTTGAAGGAAGCGTTGACGGCGTGCCCTTCCCCGGCGGAACCGCCACCGGCTATACCCTGGTTGTGGGTTCGGGAACCTTCATTCCCGGATTTGAGGATCAGCTTGTGGGCGCCAGTGTTGGCAGCGAGGTAGAGGTTAATGTGACCTTCCCCGAGGACTACCATGCTGAGGACCTCAAGGGCAAGGCTGCCGTATTCAAGGTAAAGATTAACGATATTAAGGTTAAGCAGCTTCCTGAGATCAACGATGAATTTGCATCCGATGTCAGCGAGTTTGAGACTTTGGATGAATACAAGGCCGACATTCGGGCTAAGCTGACCGAGCAGGCACAGACTCAGGCTGACAGAAAGTTTGAGGACGACCTGATTAAGAAGGCCGTAGACAATGCCACCGTGGACATTCCCGAGGTGATGGTCAACCGCCGTCTGGATGATATGCTTCGCCAGTTTGATATGCAGCTTCGCTATCAGGGCCTGAATCTTCAGGGCTATCTCAACATGATGGGCATTGAGGAAAGCCAGCTCAGAAACGATTATCGCGAGCATGCCTATAATGATGTGAAGACCCAGTTGGTTCTGGATAAAATTGCCGAGGTTGAAAATATCGAGGTAACACCCGAGGAATACGATGCAGAGCTGGAGCAGCTTGCTCAGCGCTATCGTCAGCCTGCTGAGGAAATGAAGAAACATTTACATGAGGACGATATAGAATATATTAAGAATTCTGTTGAGCGCAGAAAGACCATTGCCTTGCTGGTAGAGAATGCCAAGGCCTAAACCCCAGGTCGGGAAATGGATTTAAATCTGTCCCCGAGTGGAATCCTATCATTAAACACAAGAAAAGGAGGTCTATTTATGTCATTGGTTCCAATAGTCGTTGAACAAACGAGTAGAGGCGAGCGCTCTTATGATATTTACTCCAGATTGCTCAAGGATCGCATCATCTTTTTAAGTGATGAAGTCAATGATGTTACTGCTAGTCTTATCGTTGCCCAATTGCTATTTTTGGAAGCTGAAGATCCTGATAAGGACATCCAGTTCTACATAAATAGTCCTGGAGGTTCCATTACATCCGCTATGGCAATTTACGATACCATGAATTATGTGAAATGCGATGTATCAACCATCTGCATTGGTATGGCTGCCAGTGCGGGCGCATTCCTGCTTGCTGCCGGAGCCAAGGGCAAGCGTTTTGCACTTCCCCACAGTACAGTCTTGATTCATCAGCCCCTCGGCGGATTCAAAGGTCAGGCTACTGACATCAAGATTCATGCCGAATGGATTCTGAAGATTAAGGATCGTTTAAACAAAATTCTGAGTGAAAAAACTGGTCAGCCCATTTCCAAGATTGAGGTGGATGTGGAAAGAGACTTCTTTATGAGTGCCCAGGAAGCCAAGGATTACGGATTGGTGGATCAGGTGATGGATCGAAGAGTAGCGGGATGATGTAGTGGAATTCTGTATTAATCAACACAAGAAGAGGAGGTCTGTCTATGTCATTGGTTCCAATAGTTGTTGAACAAACGAGTAGGGGCGAGCGCTCTTATGATATATACTCCCGATTGCTCAAGGATCGCATCATCGTTTTAAGTGATGAGGTCAATGATGCTACTGCAAGCCTTATCGTTGCACAAATGCTGTTTTTGGAAGCTGAGGATCCTGATAAGGACATCCAGTTCTACATAAATAGTCCTGGAGGCTCCATTACAGCCGGTATGGCTATTTATGATACTATGAATTATGTAAAGTGTGACGTATCGACCATTTGTATTGGTATGGCCGCCAGCATGGGTGCATTCCTGCTTGCTGCCGGAGCCAAGGGCAAGCGTTTTGCGCTTCCCAACAGTGAGATCATGATTCATCAGCCCCTCGGCGGATTCAAGGGTCAGGCCACTGACATTAAGATCCATGCCGAATGGATTCTGAAGATTAAGGATCGCTTAAACAAAATTTTGAGTGAGAAAACAGGTCAACCCCTTTCCAAGATTGAGGTGGATGTGGAGAGAGACTACTTTATGAGTGCCCATGAAGCCAAGGATTATGGATTGGTGGATCAGGTGATGGAGCGTAGAGTGACGGGGTGATGTAATGGCGCGCTATGATGACAAGAAGCAGGTGAAATGCTCATTCTGTGGGAAGACGCAGGAACAGGTCAACCGAATTGTGGCCGGCCCGGGTGTCTATATCTGCAATGAGTGCATCGAGCTCTGTTCCGAGATTATCGAGGAGGAGTTCGAGGATGCTCATATGGAGCAGACCCTGGATGAGATCCCCAAACCCCAGGAAATTAAAAGAATTCTGGACGAATATGTAATCGGTCAGGACAAAGCAAAGCGTACTCTGGCCGTGGCAGTGTACAACCACTATAAACGTATACGCAGCGAAAGCTCCCGTCATGATATTGAGCTTCAAAAAAGCAATATCCTTTTGATGGGACCTACGGGCTGCGGAAAAACCTATTTGGCCCAAACCCTGGCCAAGATCCTCAATGTGCCTTTTGCCATTGCAGATGCGACTTCGCTGACCGAGGCCGGCTATGTGGGTGAGGATGTAGAAAATATCCTGCTTAAGCTCATCCAGGCAGCCGATTATGATATCGAACGTGCAGAGAAAGGCATTATTTATATCGACGAGGTGGATAAGATCTCCCGTAAGTCCGACAATCCCTCCATCACTCGTGATGTGAGCGGTGAGGGCGTACAGCAGGCACTTTTGAAGATCCTTGAAGGTACGATAGCTTCGGTTCCCCCCCAGGGCGGCCGCAAGCATCCCCATCAGGAGTTTATTCAGATTGACACCTCCAATATCCTTTTTATCTGCGGCGGTGCCTTCGACGGTCTTGAAAAGATTATCCAGAACCGGATAGGCAAGAAGTCCATTGGCTTCGGCGCCCAGGTGGAAAGCCGCAAGGATCGGGATGTGGGCGAATTGTTTGCCCTGGTCAATCCCCAGGATCTGCTCAAGTATGGTTTGATTCCCGAGTTTGTAGGGAGACTGCCGGTGACAGTATCCCTCAATCAGTTGGATAAAGCCGCTTTGGTAGATATTCTGACAAAGCCGAGAAATGCTTTGGTTAAGCAATATAAGAAGCTCTTTGAAATGGACGGCGTACAGCTTGAAGTGGAGGAGGGCGCTCTGGAGGCCATTGCTGACAGGGCCATAGAACGGAAAATCGGTGCCCGTGGCTTAAGAGCCATTATGGAAGAAATCATGCTGGATGTGATGTATGATATTCCTTCCCGGGACAATGTGGAAAAATGCGTTATTACCCGTGAAACCATCCTTGAGAATAAGCAGCCCATACTTATCATGGGAGAGCAGCGCAAGACCCTTCCACCGGTTAAAAAGAAAAAGCGGGAAGTGGACCCCGCATCATAATCTGAATCGTCTGTGCAAAATACTGTGCAAATATGAGGCGCCCTTAGGGCGCCTTACTTTTTTGCACTGTACTTTCATGTTTGAACTGGGCTTTTTTGTGGGTATATACTAATACGCTAAGTGTGCAAACGGTCGGATAGGCATTATGTCTTTTACTATTCTAAGGAAGGAGCCATATCATGAAAAAGCAGCCGCAATCTCATCACAAAGGATCGACGTTTAAAGAGAAGCTGTACAGTATTAAGTCAAAGCTGATCGGGGCCTTTTTAGTGACGGTGGTACCCATTATCCTGCTTGGGGTATTCTCCTACAAAAGTTCGGTGGCTTCTTTGAGTGATACCGCTCAAAAGACCTCCATAGAAACCATTAAGCAGGTGACCAACTTTCTGGAGATGAAGTTTGATTCGGTGGATGTGATTTCCCGCCAGCTCATCTCCGACAAGTCCTACTCCAATTACCTCTCCACTGTATCAGGCGACATGAACTGGGACAGTATCTCAGCCCACAGCGACCTGACCAACACCATCTATAATTACATTTACAACAACAAAACCATTCACAGCATCGTGCTTCTTCTTAAGAACAACAAAACCATTTCCACCACAGGTATTACATTCAAACCCGGCAGCTATGAGAAGGTGGAGGATACCGATCTTGTTAAGAAGGTTAAGTCCAATATGGGGGCAGCAGTTTGGGTGGGCTACCATAGCGAGATTGACGAGCAAATGTCCAGCGGCCACCCCAACTATGCGCTCTCCCAGATAAGACTGGCCCGCAATTATGTGATGGCCGAGGATTGCGGTGTGCTCATTATCAATCTCCATCATAGCTTTATTGACAATGTCATTGATAGTGTCAATCTGGGTGAGAACAGCGAGATTCACTTAATCAGCCCTGATAACAGGGATATTGCCTACAGGGTTACCAATGACCAGACCGAGGCGCTGGATACTTCGCTGGCCGAGAATCAGGTGTTCAGTACAGACTTCTTCGGCCAGATTCTCAATGCCGAGGATGTGGAAGGAACCTTAACGGCACAGTATAAGGGCAGTAAACATATTGTCCTCTACAGCCGTGTAGGAGAATCCGGTTATACCGTGGTTGGGCTTGTTCCTACCGCCAACTTTACAGCCTCTGCAGCCAGCATTGGCATTATTACTCTGGTCTTTACCATCATTGCTGTCATCTTCGCCATTGGCATGGGCCTCTTTATGGCCATGAGCATGGGCAGAACCATCAATCGCATTATCGATGCCTCCAAAAAGGTTATTGAAGGGGATCTGACCATTGAGTTCCGTTCCAGAAGGAAGGACGAGCTGGGTATACTGTCCTTCAGCCTGAATCAGATGATTGGTCATATGCGGAATCTGATTAAGGAGACAGCCGTGACAGCCGCCAAGGTGGACGAAACGGCGAAGACTGTTGCCAATACCTCGGAGCAGGTCACCCTGGTTTCCCATGAGGTTACCAAGACCATTCAGGAGATTTCGGGCGGTGCTACAGCCCAGGCTGCTGACTCGGAACAGGGCGTTCTGAAGATGCGGGATCTGGCCAATAATATTCAGGCTGTTTCAGAACGGGCCAAGACCATTGAGGATTACTCCAGCCAGACCATCAGCCTGACCAAGGAAGGGCTGGTATCGGTGGAGGATCTGGAAAACAAAGCCAAACAGACCACCGAGATTATCCACGCCATCATCAACGATACCCATGCGCTGGATGAAAATTCCCAGACCATTCGCAATATTGTGAAGGTGATCCATGGTATTGCCGATCAAACCAATCTGCTGTCACTGAATGCGGCCATTGAAGCAGCCCGCGCCGGTGAGACAGGCAGGGGCTTTGCCGTTGTTGCCGACGAAATCCGTAAGCTGGCTGAACAGGCCACATCGGCCACCCAGGAGATTGGCAGGATTATCGACAACACCCTGAAGCAAACCTCCAGAGTTGTGGAGTGGGCCGAGTCCTCGGAGAATATCCTTAATTCTCAGAATGAGGCCGTAACAAACGTTTCTGAGGTCTTCGACAAGATCACCCGATCCATGGAGCAGTTGGTGACCAGGCTTGAGGAAATCGCCGCCGGTATTGTGGATATGAATTACAACAAGGAACAGACCTTAACCTCCATCCATAATATCTCCTCGGTTTCCCAGCAGATTGCCGCATCTACCGAAGAAGTGGCCGCTTCCACGCAGGAGCAGTTAAGCTCCATAGAGGAGTTGTCCAGCTATGCCAAGGAGCTGGAGAATGTGGCCAAGCAGCTTAATGAGTCCATTAAGCGGTTCAAGGTGTAAATGCATAAGCCATAAGTATAGATCCTATAAGCAAACGGCACCGGTACTCCAACCGTGTGCCGTTTTGCTGTATATGGGGCATGGATAAGGAAAAGCTTCTTTTTTATTCCTCGCCCATTGCCCTGGTGGACGAGGCCGATGCCATTCTTATTGATGAAGCGCGTATTCCCCTGGTTTTGACGGGCAGCGCCGTGTGCGGCCCGTCCATGATGGCCCTAATCTCGGCCATACCAAGGCTTTCACTATGTGTCCTTCATGGATTACTCCAGGTTGAGACGCTTACTTAACAGGGTGTTGGTGATAAAGAAATAGATCGCTGCCATCAGCGTATGGAAGCCGATGAATATCCACAAAGCGGTATGAACCGTGGCCGGGACAGAGATCCGAACCATGAGAAAATCAGTAAACATTGCGAGGAGAGCCATGGACACGGTGGATAGTCCAACAAATGCTCCCAGGGCAATTAAGAGCTTATGCTTGCTTACCTGATGTCCAATGGCAATGGAGGCATAGATCAGCAGTATTCCTGATATTGGCATAATGAGCACCATCAGCACAAACTCCACGATATGAAGGGCACCGGAGACATCCATTTCCTGAGTGATGAATCTGACTATCTGGGTCAGAATATCAGAAAGGGCAGTTATTGTTACATTATCAGCGGCAAGGATTAAAATGGAAGATAAGGCCATAAAGGCGCCCACAAAGCTCCATACCAGGGAAACTAAAAGTTTGGAAGTAATGAGCTTCCAGGGTACCGTGGGAAGGGTGAACATCAGATATCCCTCGTCACCCAGCAGGTTCTTATGAAACCGCTGCAACATGACAATGAAGGTTGTGACCACGGTCCCCACCAATAAGCACATATAGGACATAATGCTGATAGCCCCCGGTGTTTCAATGTTATTATCTGGGGTTCCCAGGATAATCCGGCTGATAGCAGCAAGGACCACAAGGGCTATATAGAGGGGGAAGAGGGTCCTTCCAGTGGCTTTGAATTCATATTTCAAGAGCTTCCTTAACATTTGAATACCTCCCTGAACAAGGCATCCACCGATTTGCCCTCCAGATCCCGGATCTCATCCACCGAGGACGATTTGACAATGGAGCCTTCTTTGATAAATATCACGTCATCCAGGATTTTCTCCACATCGGAGATAAGGTGGGTGGAGAGAATAATGGTGGCCTGTTCACTGTAATTGCTGATAATGGTATCCAGGATATAGTCCCGGGCTGCTGGATCCACACCGCCAATGGGCTCATCCAGAAGATAGAGGTCGGCCTCCCGGCTCATAACCAGAATGAGCTGGACCTTTTCCTTGGTTCCCTTGGACATGGTCTTGAGTCGGTCATTGGGATTGATGCGCAGTCTCTTGAGCATGTCATAGGCCTTCTGCTTATTGAAGTTTTCATAGAAATCATTAAAGAACTCAATGATCTGGTGGACGCGCATCCAATCATTCAAATAGGTTCTTTCGGGCAGATAGGAAACTATCTTCTTGGTTTCCACCCCTGGCTTTTTCCCGTCAATGAGGATTTCCCCACTGGTGGGTGTCAGAAGCTCGTTAGCCAGCTTAATAAGAGTGCTCTTACCGCTTCCGTTGGGGCCCAGCAGCCCGACAATGCGGCCGCGTTCCACGGTGAGATTGACATCCCATAAGGCATTGGTGCTGCCAAAGGTCTTGGTCAGATGTCTGCATTCCAATATTGCGTTCATTTTTTCATCTCCTCCAGCATGGTGGTGATCAAAGTCAGGGTCTCCTGCTTTTCAAACCCCATCAGCTTCATCTTTTCTAAAAACTCGGCGATTTGCTCCTTGGCTAAACGATTTCGAGCAAGCTTTACCATATTGGCATCCTCCGTGATTGATCTTCCGCTGGTGCGGTGAGTAATGATAAGTCCATCCTCTTCCAGCTTGGCAAGGGCTCTTTGCATGGTGTTGGGATTTACTGCGGCCTCCTGGGCCAAATCCCTCACCGAAGGAAGCTTGGACCCCAAAGGGTATACCCCTGAAAATATGTTAAGCTGGATCTGCTCTATAAGCTGTGTATAGATGGGACGATCAGGCTTTAAGTCCCATGGCATGGTATCACTCCTTGTACTATTGTATTAAGCGCTTAATACAATAGTACAACTGAGTCCCGAATCTGTCAAGAGGTCATTGGGAAAAAACTTCATACTTTGCGAAAAGAACAGATGTTTGTTAAAATGATAGGAGCAGGATGATGAAAAGTGAAAAAATACCCAATTTTTGATGCAAGTTTTCCCTTGGTTTGGACATGATAAATTGGAAAACTCACCAAGGGAGGATGATTTGATGCGTAAAAAAATTGTGGTATCATTATTAGGTATTTCATTGGCATTGGTATTGACTGTGGTGACCGTAAACCCCAGCATGGTCATGGCGGCAGCGGGGCTGTCAAGCCTTGATGGCTCTGCCCTGGACAAGGCGAGGAATGAGGCTGTGGAAACCCTTAAGACCGGTCTTAAGGATCTGGTCTCCAAGCTGGATAAAAACGGAAAAGCCAAGTATACCTCCAAGGACGGGAATGTGGTCATCGATGTGAAAAAGGATAGTGATAATATTCTGGTGACCATTAAAGCCGATGCCAATAAGCTGCCTGCTAATCTGGACTACAAGGACATCGGCAAGGTTGTCAAAATCATCAAGGATTATATGAAGCCCGCCTTTACTGAGGATCAGACCAAGGCACTGTACAGTCTTCTCATTGGGGACGCCTATAACCAGTACAGAAAGGGCAATACCAAGATAAAGATTACAAAGGAGTTTGAGGGACTCACCATTGAATGCTCCGGCAATGTTCAGACCGGAACCCTCACAGTAAACCTCAAAGGAGCACTAGGAGAGAAAAAATGTCAGCCAAGCAAAAGCAAAACTACGGAAATGAAAGTATTACCTCTTTAAAAGGAGCCGATCGCGTCCGCTTAAGACCCGCTGTTATCTTTGGATCCGACGGTTTGGAAGGATGCCAGCATTCGTTCTTTGAAATTCTGTCCAACTCCATTGATGAGGCGAGGGAAGGCTATGGCAAGCTCATCCGTGTCATCCGGCACCGGGATTATTCCCTTACGGTGGAAGATCAGGGCCGGGGTATCCCGGTAGAGTACAATCCCAAGGAGGAACGGTATAACTGGGAGCTGGTCTATTGCGAGCTCTATGCCGGCGGCAAGTACTCCAACAATACGGGCGAGAATTACGAATATGCCCTGGGTCTTAACGGTTTGGGAGCCTGCGCTACCCAATACAGCTCCGAATTTATGGATGTGACGGTTTTCAGGGATGGCTACAAGTATGAGCTGCACTTTGAAAAAGGCAACAATATCGGGGGCCTTAAAAAGACCAAATGTGATTATGCCCATACGGGGACCATTCAGACCTGGAAGCCTGATCGGGAGGTCTTTACCGATATCCGAATACCCGTGGAATATTTTAAGGATGTGCTCAAAAGACAGGCGGTGGTCAATGCCGGTCTGGTTTTCGAGTTCACCGACGAGGAAAGCGGAACCACCGAAACCTTTCTCTATGAAAACGGCATTGTGGACTATGTACAGGAACTCAATGGCGAGAAGGGCCTTACGGCCCCTCGCTATTTTGAGGGTTCGGCCAAGGGCCGGGACAGGGAGGATAAGCCTGAGTACAAGGTTAAAATGCAGGTGGCCTTCTGCTTCAACAATGAGGTCAATGCTCTGGAGTACTATCATAACTCAAGCTTTCTGGAGCATGGCGGCGCTCCCGACAAGGCCGTCCGTGCAGCCTTTGTCACCGAGCTGGACAAGTATCTTAAAAATAACAATAAATACAACAAGAACGAGAGTAAACTGACCTTCGCCGATGTGGAGGACAGCCTTATTCTGATCACCAATACCTTCTCCACCATGACCAGCTATGAAAATCAGACCAAGAAGGCCATCAGCAATAAATTCATTCAGGAGGCCCTCACTGATTTCTTAAAGCAGCAGTTGGAGATCTACCTTATAGAAAACAAGGAAGAGGCCGAAAAAATCGCCAATCAGGTGCTTATCAACAAGCGCAGCCGGGAATCGGCCGAAAGAGCCAGGATTGACGTTAAGAAAAAGCTTGGCGGGACCATGGATATTTCCTCCCGGGTCAAGAAGTTTGTGGACTGCCGCAGCAAGGACGTGACCAAGCGCGAGCTGTACATCGTTGAGGGCGACTCGGCATTAGGCTCGGTAAAAATGGGCCGGGACAGCGAATTCCAGGCCATTATGCCCGTCCGCGGAAAGATCCTCAACTGTCTGAAGGCCGAGTATGACAGCATATTCAAAAATGAAATCATTGTGGATCTCATCAAGGTGCTGGGCTGCGGCGTGGAGATACGCACCAAGCATAATAAGGACTTAAGCGCCTTTGATTTTGAGAACTTAAAATGGGATAAGATCATCATCTGCACCGATGCCGATGTGGATGGCTATCAAATCAGAACCCTTATTCTGGCCATGCTGTACCGCCTGGTGCCCACCCTCATTGAACGGGGCAAGGTTTACATAGCAGAATCCCCCCTCTTTGAGATTACTTCCAAGGGCCAGAGCTATTTTGCCTATAATGAGAAGGAAAAGATTGAGATTTTAGAAAAGCTCAAGGATCAGAAGGTCACCATCCAGCGCTCCAAGGGCTTGGGTGAGAATGATCCCGACATGATGTGGAAAACCACCATGAATCCTGAAACCCGACGGCTTATCAAGGTCATGCCCGGCGATATTGAAAAAACCCAGGAATTTTTTGATCTGCTTTTGGGAGACAATCTCCAGGGCCGAAAGGACTATATCGCAGAGCATGGTCATGAATATATGGAACTCCTGGATATCAGCTAAGCCATGAGTGAACCTGTATCGGATTGGTTCAATCCTTAAATTCACACGAAAAGGAGCCTGTATATGCAGGGTAAGTTTACTGAACAGCCCATTGTTGAAACCTTAAAAATAAATTATATGCCCTATGCCATGAGTGTCATTGTCTCCCGGGCCATTCCCGAGATTGATGGCCTCAAGCCTTCCCATCGAAAGCTTCTCTACACCATGTATAAAATGGGCCTTTTAAAGGGCCAGAGAACCAAATCGGCCAATATTGTGGGTCAGACCATGAAGCTCAATCCCCACGGGGATATGGCCATTTATGAAACCATGGTGCGCCTGACCACGGGAAACATGGCCCTGTTGCATCCTTTGGTGGATTCCAAGGGTAATTTTGGCCGCACCTATTCCAGGGATATGCGCTATGCCGCACCCCGTTATACCGAGGCCAAGCTGGCACCTATCTGTGAAGAGCTTTTCCGGGATATTGACAAGAACACGGTGGACTTTATGGATAACTATGACGGGACCATGAAGGAGCCGGTGCTTCTGCCTACGGCCTTCCCCAATATATTAGTCAATCCCAATCAGGGCATTGCGGTAGGCATGGCTAGCAATATCTGCAGCTTCAACCTCAAAGAGGTTTGCCAAGCCACCATTGCCTACATAAAGAACGACAGCATTGATCTGCTGGATTATTTGAAGGCCCCTGATTTTTCAACGGGCGGGCAGCTTATTCTCAATGAACATGAGATGCGCAAGATCTATGCTACAGGCCGGGGCTCCTTCAAGGTGCGGGCCAAATACCGCTATGACAAGGCCAACAGTTGCATTGATATCTATGAGATCCCCTACACCACCACTACTGAGGCCATCATTGAGTCGGTTGCTTCCATTATTAAAGAGGGCAAGATTAAGGATATAACCGATATCCGGGACGAAACCGACCTGGAGGGCTTGAAGATCACCATTGATATCAAGCGGAACAGCGATGTGGACAGTATTATGAACAGGCTGTTCAAAATGACTCCGCTCCAGGACAGTTTTGGCTGCAATTTTAATTTGCTCATCAATCAAAAGCCCATGGTGCTGGGTATTACAGGCATACTGGATCATTGGATTGAATTCCGCATGGATTGCATCCGGAGAAAATGCCAGTTTGACATTGAAAAGAAGAGCGAGCGGCTCCATCTTTTGAAGGGCCTTGCCAAGATCCTTTTAGATATCGATAAGGCCATCCGCATCATCCGAAACACCGAGCAGGACAGTCAGGTGGTTCCCAACCTGATGGAGGGCTTCACCATTGATGAGGTTCAGGCCAATTTTATCGCAGAGATCAAGCTCAGAAATCTCAATAAGGAGTATATCCTCAGGCAGACCGCCGACATGGACAAGCTCCGCCAGGAGATTGACGATCTTAAGCATATTGTGGCGCATGATGAGCGGGTTCTGGACATTATCTGCCAACAGCTTGACGAGATTGCCAGGACCTATGGTCAGGAAAGACGCACCGAGATTATCAGTGACAAGCATGTGGAGGAAGTGACTTTGGATCATCTCATTGAGGATTACAATGTCCGGCTCTTCCTTACTGATCATGGCTATATCAAGAAGATAACCCTGGTCTCCCTGCGCTCCTCCGGAGAGCAGAAGCTCAAGGAAGATGACTTTATCATCCAGGAGCTGGAGACACGCAATAAGACCGATTTAATTCTGTTCTCCAATAAGGCGGTGGCTTATAAAATCAAGGTTCACGAACTGCCCGACAGCAAGGCGAGCATGCTGGGGGATTATTTGAACAATATCTTAAGCCTGGAGCCCGATGAGAAGATTATCAGGATGCATGCCACCGATAATTACTCGGGTCATTTCCTGTTTGCCTATGAGAATGGTAAAATGGCCAAGATTCCGGTTCTGAGCTATGCCACCAAGACCAACCGCAAAAAGCTTGCCAATGCCTATAATACCGAATCCCCTTTGGTGGACATCTTCTTCTTGGAGGAGGATAGGGACTTTGCGGCCTACAGCAGCATCGACAAGGTGCTGGTCTTTAATACTGCCCAGATTAACCCCAAATCCACCCGGGACTCCCAGGGGGTAAGTGTGCTCAAATCCAAAAAAGGAAGTGTGCTGACCAAGGTTAAACCCTTGGAGGAAGCCAATCTCAAAGATCCTGAATATTACAGAGCCAATATACCCGCCATAGGCTGCTATCTAAAGGATGAGGACAAGGAAGACGCACAGATAGGATTGTTCTGATCTTTCGTTTATTTTTCGTTCAGACATTTTGACGGATTGCCTGTAATCATTGACGAGTACAGGAGGTGTACTGATGGAGGACCTTGTCCTAATCAGAAAGTGCTTGGCTGGGCGAAGTGAGGCGTTCGAACCTCTCATCGCAAAGTATAAGAATTTGGTTTATAGCATTGCTTTAAATACACTTTCGGACAAAAATGAGGCGGCTGACGTCACCCAGGAAGTGTTTCTTAAGGCATGGGCAAATCTCTCCAAGTATAATCCTGAATTCAGTTTTAAGACCTGGATAGCGAGGATAACCGTCAATCATTGCATCAATATTAACCAAAAGAATAAGCGGGTGGTGGCCTGGGATGACGAAGAAATGGGGCGGGTGGTCTCCGAGGAGAAGGGACCCGAGGAGGCTGTTCTGGCCTGTGAAAAGCGATTGATGGTTCGCAAGGCCATAGAATCCCTGCCCGAGATGTACCGGATCATGATTAACCTCTATCATCAGGAGAACCTGTCCTATGAGGAGATTTGCACGATAACGGGAAATCCCATGACCATTGTAAAAAACCGTCTGTATCGCGCCAGAAAGATGCTTGCCGAGAAATTGAGAGAATACACCGGCAAATCTTTGGAAAAGGAGGAGATCTCATGGATTGCAGTCAAGCATGGAACCTGATAATGGAATACTTCGATAAGGAACTGCCATCGGATCAGGAGCAGAAGTTGATGGAACATTTAAAGCATTGTCCGGCCTGCAAGGGTGAGTTTGATGCCCTTTCATCGGCTTTCGTTGAAATGGAGCATATGAAGGAGCCTGCTCCTCCGTATCTGGAGCTGAAGATTATGAAGAGGATAAAAAAGGCGCCAAGAAAAGGGGAGATTATTCTTCCGCTTGTCATAGCACCCTTGATCATATTACTGGCGCTTGCAGCCCTCGGTCTCCATGTGATTTCTCAGGGCGGTCTTTCGGACTTCCTGGCGCAGACTATCCGGTTCCTGACCATTTCCTACAGGACCTTCAGCGCCGCAATTGCTCTTTTAGAGCAGATGTTCAATTCGTTTTACATGAGGCTTTCCCTCACTGTTCTGGTCATATTAAGCGCGATCTTCGCAGGTATATATATTGTACGCAATATTCGAAAGGCCAAGACGAGTTTTAACGGAGGATAATTCAATGAAAAAGAAGTTCAGAGTATTTTTGTCCATACTGCTTGTGCTCATTGTAGGCTGTGGTGCCGTGGTGGCCTTTGCTGTTGAGGAGAAGGCCCTCGTCAAGGGCGGTGAATCCTACAGCGGGGATCTCATTGCGGCGGGTGATTCCGCCATTAATGATGGCCATGTGCTGGGGGACATACTGGTCTTTACCCAGTCCCTTCAATCCAGGGGCCGTGTGGACGGGGATATTTGGGGTTTTTCCTATGATGCACAAGTCGACGGAGAGATCGACGGGAATGTGAGACTGGCAGCCTATGATGCTAAACTCTCGGCCACTGTAGCCCGAAATGTTATGATCATAGCGACATCCATCACCATTAATCAGGATGCAGTCATCCATCGCAACCTCTCTCTCATGGGAAACAAGGTCATGGTTATGGGAAAGGTAGAGGGCAGAACCGATATTCATAGCCTGGACATCACCCTGGGCGGTCTTTATGAGGGAGATGTTTTCATCCATGATATGACCGAGGACTCTAAAATCAATATCCTTCCCGGAACAGTGATTAAGGGTAAGCTGACCTATGAAGGCGTTTTGGCCTATCAGGTGCCCCAGGATGTGGAAGTGGGCGACTATGAATATGTCAAGATTAATCCTGTCAGCAAGACCCCACAAACAGGGTACTCGATACGCAGCATCATCAAACAGCTTGTTACTGTTGTCTTCTATTACTTGATAGCACTGCTGCTTTATAAGCTCTTCCCCAGATTCTTTGGCCGCTCTGGCGAATTTATTGCTGGCAAGCCCCTGACTGCTGCAGGCATAGGTATTGCCACACTGGGCAGCATTATCGGCGGAGGCCTTTTACTGATACTGCTGTTTATTCTGACCATACTCATTCTGAAGATTAAAGTATTTGTCTATACTGGTCTGGCCTATGTATTCTTTGCCGCCCTGACCATTGCTTTTGCGGATATTCCCGTCTCTCTGTGGCTGGGCAATCTTATGGCCAGAAAGAATACCACCATACCCAACCGGTTGGCCATTGGGCTTATCACCATTACCGCTGTTAAGATCGCACTGGATCTTCTGGGCTATGTCCCGGCCCTGTCGGTCTTTGCAGGAATTATTGCGTTCCTTGTCAATGCCTTTATCTGGGTAATGGGAACCGGAGCACTGCTGAGGGTGATATTTGAAATCTTTAAGTCGGCCAATGCCCAGGCTGAGGCAGAAGCTGACGAGATTGAGCCCGTTGATTTCTGAGGAATTAGTTAACGTCTTAATGCCGTTATCTTTTGCCAGGCGCTGCTTGTCCTGTGGAGGGTGAGCAGCGCCTGTGTTTTCCACATACTGGGAGAGCCTGTTTATGCTGGTTTTTCTCTGTACAAATCCCGGCGCTTTTGGTATGTTAATGTGTAGAATTGTCTTATTATCAAGCGAGCGATAGGAATGATTTTATGGATAATCGATGGTATTCACAGCTTAAAAGAGGCTTGAAGGTCACTACGGACTATCTTATCATGCTCATTGTCTTTGTCGTCTTTGCGCTTCTGGCCCTGAATTTCGCCAAGGAGGGCTCTGCCGGCTTCGTACCCCTGTTTTCCTTTCTCGTGTTTCTGTTGTCCTTCTATACAATCTATGTGGATATGAGGAACATCGCCTTCAAGGAAAAGAGACCCCAGTACAATATCAATCCCTCACCCTTCAAAGGGCTGTTTTACGGCCTTATTGGCGTTATACCCCTCATCATTCTGCAGATTATCGTTATGAACCTGGGCTTTCCTGAGTCCCTGCAAACCTTCCAGCGCAGAATCTATCAAGGGATAGGAGGCCCCCTCTATTGGTTTACCCGGCTTATCGGAAACCAGCCCCTTCATTATCTCCTGTCCTTTATTCTCATAGTGATTATTGCAGGCCTTGGCTATTTTGCAGGCCATTATGAATTCTATATGGCAGCCTATGTAAGAAAACTGCTGGGGATTAAGCCTAAAAAAAGACCCCCAAAACGATGAGGAAAGACAGGCACGTTTTTTTGTGATATGGCCAACCCTCCCGTGAATATGTTAGTACAAAGATAGTCGCAGGGATGGGATATCACATGATTGTTTTAGTTAAGAGAAAAAATGCTGTTCTGATTCTATTGATTCTTTTCTTGTCCATAGCCATATTCAGCATTGACAGTGGTGCCAATCCTATCACAGAGGCCTCCTTTAACAATCGCAGTCCTATTGTGGTACTGGATGCAGGTCATGGTGGTGAAGATCCCGGGGTGACCAGTGATTACTCAGGCATAGCCGAAAAGGATTTGAATTTAAGAATTGCCAAGCTGGTGAAGGACCTTCTGGAGCAGGACGGCTATACCGTCATCATGACCCGGACCGAGGATACCCTCCAGTATTCCCAGGGCGCCAACACCATGTATGAAAAGAGAAAGCAGGATCTGACCAGAAGAAGAAAGATCATTGATGAGAGCAATGCCGATATCGCTGTCAGCATCCATATGAATGGTTTTTCTGATACTCAGTATAAGGGCGCCCAGACCTTCTATCCGCCTTCCTCCACCGACAGCGAGAGGCTGGCCAAGAGCATTCAAAATTCCTTGTTATCGGTAGATCCGGAAAACAAACGGGTGGCCTTAGTGAAGAAAGAGAAGATTGTTATATTCAGGGATATCAAAGTGCCCACAGCCCTTATTGAATGCGGGTTCTTATCCAATAAGGAGGAGGAGGCAAAGCTGAGGACCCTGGAATATCAGGAACAGTTGGCCAAGGCCATTAAGCTTGGCATCGACAGCTATTTCGGCAAATAGGCTTAAGCCATGAATGCCGAGCAACCGATATAGATATCATGAGTTTATTCTACAAAAGATGGGGTGAGCCTTACCTATGCCGGTCTATTTGAAATACATACTCATTGCTTTAGCCGTCATCCTTCTTTCATCCGTCATTGTGTTTTTCCTGATGAAAAAGGCTCAAATGGCTGATAAGAAAAATAAGGTTTATCTGGCGACAAGTACAGTGCTTGCTATGATTTGTTCAGCCCTGGTTCCCTTGGTTGCAAATCTTATGACAAGATGGCTGTACTTTCCGCTTGTTTTATCGGTTATTGTTTCAATCCTCATCCTTCTGGCCCTGTCAGGCTTCATTCTGACAAGTGTTCGTAAGAAGCTGGAGCAGGGAGCCGAGGAGAAAGCCCCGGAGACCTCCCTTGTGGAAGCCCTGCTCAGTGGCGAGCAGCAGGCGCCTGCCTTTGAATTTGAGGGGCATGATGAGCTGCTTGAGGAACCCTTTGGAGAATCCCTCGAGGATGATGAAGAAGAATCCGATGAGGAGTCCTATCAGGAATCCTATGAGGACACCTACGCGGAATCTGAGCAGGAATCTGACCAGGAGTCCTATCAGGAGCCCGAGGAAGGGCCCTGCCATGAAGAACCTCTGTCCCAACAGCCCCAGGAGGAACTTGAGGCTTCCTTTGAAGAGGCTGCGGCAGCCACAGAACTGGCGCATAAGACATACGATCAGCCCTTTGTTGAGCGGCTGCTGGCCCAGGCTCTGGACAGCAAAGCCAACCATGAGAATCTGGATGCCATATTGGCCTATGAAGCCGTTCTAGCCAGTGGCATGATTGATGGAGAGCTCTTTACCTGGGTAGTGGTGGATCTGTGTGCACTGTATAAACACACCCAGCAAATTGATCATGTACACAAGATCCTTAAGGACTATGAAGGTCTGCTGGATAGGGAAACAAGGGACAATATTTTACGAAATCTTTGAAAGTTTTAGTGGATGGTCATTGATATATTTTCGCTTAACTGATATGATAATATGTGATATGCCATAATTTTTACGAAGGATAAATGTTTGGATATATTTTTGAAACCATTAAGGGGGTAGCTGAGGAATGAAAACCGCTCAGCAGATTATAGGACTGCCTGTAGTGAGCATTTTTGACGGTAATGAGATCGGAAAGGTCAAGAACGTGATCATTAATGCTTCGAAAGGCACCATTGATTTTTTTATCATTGATAGTGGCATCAGGTCTCTTGCAGGGGGCGTTATACCGGCTGACAGAGTATTAGGTATTGGTGAATATGCGCTTACCATCCAACAGCCTGACGACATCAGCGATATTGTAAAAATCCCCGCAGCCATCGAGCTGATGCAGAAGAATATTACTGTGACAGGTACACGCGTACTGACTAAGAAGGGAAGCCTGTTGGGTGAAGCAGGTGATATTTACTTTAATGATGAGGAATCATCCTATAATATTATTGGTGTAGAATTTGTTCCCGCTAAGAGCACCACGCCTTCGGGCATTATCCCTCGCAGCAGCATTATCACCTTTGGTAAGAACCTCCTGGTTGTCCAGGATGATTTTGTGGAAAAGCTGCTCGAATCACCCAGCGCCATAGAGGAAGTCACTGAAGACGAAAAAAAAAATTATAATTCAGAACCGGATATAGCGGTCTCACAGGAACCGGCGGCAGTTGAAGTGCCCCCTGTACCGGTGGAAGAGCTCAAGGATGATCTTTTCAGAATAGAGACCATGGATCCCGTTCAGGCTGAGGAACCTGCTGAGGCAGATTTGAACCTCCTTCCCGAGGAACCGGAGCTTTCCCAGCCGGCCGAGGATGCTTCCATGAGTGCCGCTGAACTCTTTGAGCATCGTCAACGCCAGTTCCTTGTAGGAAAGAAGGTCACCAAGACCATCCATGACGCCTCAGGCAACGTGCTGGTCAATGCCGGTGACATCATCACTGAGGACTTGATTCAGTTGGTGAAAGAAAATGGGAAACTGATAGATTTAGTCATGAACTACGAAGAATAAAGAGACCGGGTCAGGATAACCTGACCCCTTTTTGTAATATTCATCCCAATGGGCCGGTTTAGCGCCTATGAATTGCTTGAGTTTTCTGGTTGGAGATGATACGAATGATGAAGGGCTTCAAGCGTTTTTCCTGGTTGCTTGTTCTGATGCTCCAGGTCTTTCTGGGAGTAGGAGCGGGTTTTATCGCACTATCCTTTATGAGGGTGGAAACAGTTGCTGAAAGCACAACCCTTGGAACCGTGCCAGTTGGCGGTATGAACATGGACGATGCCAGAAAGAGCCTGGAAACCTATTTACAGGAGAAAATAAAAAACGGGGTGTTAACCCTGGAGGTTGACCAATCCACCCACCGAATTCCTTATACAGAGCTGGATGTCTCGGTGGATATGGACAAGACCCTGGAGAATTTGCAGGCAGTCCAGGCTTCCAACAGTCTTGATGAGCTCTTGAACGGCATGGGGAAAGATATAAACCTTACTCCTGTAATCAAGCTGAACTCAGGCAAACTCCTGGCCCAGTGTGAGGCCATCTTTAAGCCCCTGGAGCGGGAGCCCGTCGCAGAATACTATAAGATTGAAGGGGATGTGCTTCGTTATATTCCCCAGGTGCCCGGATTGACGGTGGATTATCAGCGTCTGGAAGAGGAGCTTAAGCAGGTCATTGCCACCCTTGGAGATGCGCCCTATCGGGTGAATACCCAGGAACCGGGGACCGTTTTTGTCAGCACACCGGGGCCAAAGCGCTACGATGAACTCTTTTCGGTGCTGATTTCCAAAAGCAATATGCCCATTGACAGCAGCCTTGAGGGTAGGGCCAACGAGGCCCTTCAAGCCCTGTATGGCCGCGTGATTAAAAAGGGCGAGGAGATGAACCTGGCCCAACTTATCGATTTTAATACTTTTTCTTCCGATGTTGAAAAGGATCTGCTCAATCGCATGGCCACAGCCCTTTATCAGTCGGGGCTTTCCATTGAGGGCATAGAGGTTGTCAACAGAAAGCAAGCCAATCATCCGGTTCCCTATTCAGAGCCCGGTTTGGAGGCCATCATTGAAGGCGTGGGTGCAAATCTTGTCCTGAAAAACAATACCGAGCGCAGTCTTATGCTGCTCACCCAGGTCTCCCAGGGGGAGTTGAGCGTCTATTGGGTGTCCACCGGTGAATTGAGAAGCGGCATCCTCATTGCGCAGAAGCGGGATGAGGTTCCCCCGTCGGTCATTACCACCGTCAATAAGGATTTGGCCAAGGGTGAAACCCGTGTCATTTCAGAAGGATCACCCGGTTATACTGTCTATGTGAGCCGTATTATTGATGATGAGCGTGTTGAGCTATACGTGGACAAGTACCACCCCATCAGTAAAATGGTAGAGACGGGGGACGGAGCGGTGCGCTCCTCGTCCAAATAAAAAATGCCTATTTGCAGAAATTGTGCCGTCCTATTTTAACAATGATGGGGCGGCTCCATATCCATTTGCTGGTGGCCGTGGCCGGATTGTAGTAATAAATGCAGCCATAGGTGGGATCCCATCCGTTCAGGGCATCCCGTGCGGCTTTATATGCCGTGTCATTAGGGGTCAGGTTGATTTGTCCGTCGGTGACTGCGTCAAAAGCACCTGATTGATAGATGACCCCGGCCACTGTATTGGGAAAACGACTGTCGGCCACTCTGTTGAGTACCACGGCGCCTACCGCTACCTGGCCTTCGTAAGGCTCACCACGGGCTTCTCCGTAGATAATCCGGGCCAGAATATCCAGATCCCTGTTGGCTGTGGAGCTTGTACTGCCTGTGGGCAACCCCAGAGCGGCCAGGGTTTGTTTTCCGGCAATACCGTCTACCTTAAGTCCATTCTTACTTTGAAAATAGCGCACGGCCTGATAAGTCTGGTATCCATATTTTCCGTCCACTGCGCCTTTGTAGTATCCCCAAGCCTTCAGCCTTTTTTGTATTTCGGTAACCTCTTTGCCGCTGGAGCCGTAATAAGAAATGGCGGCCTTACTGAACTGGTTGAGATTGTTGGCATGATTGGAGAGTAAATAAGCCCCTGCAAGAAGGACAAGGGTAATAAAATAGACCCATGCAATTTTTGTAGACCTTTTCATGAATACCTCCAAACAAAGTAATCACAAAAAGCTTTTGCAATAGGTCAAAAATTATACATAGATTACAGGATGCCAAAAGGGTTGCCATCGAAACCTGCCAGGAAGATCACCACTAGGATGCCCACAAGGAGATAATCGCAATCACTTCCTTCAGCCAACAGCAGAATGATCAGAAAGAGGAGAATGAGATCCTCAACCTTCAGGTTCCGAAACATGGCCGGCAGATTATTCGCCCCATAATGCCCATAATGATACGGTGCATTATTGTTTTGGTGTTGACAGTTCTCCTCCACCTCGTAGGGCAGGGGGATGTCTTTCAGGCCGCGAGGTTCCATGATTGAATCACCCCTTCGGATTCCGGTTGATTGTAGGCGATATGGCACTGATAATGTTTATAACCTTCAGAAGCTGAATGGCCCCACCAAGACGCTGCTGCCTTTGAGGTCCCAAAAAGGGCTGAACCGAGTTTAAGAGCGTAATGCGCGAGTCGGTCACATTGTTGAGCATCCGCATCATTTCCTGGGCCTGATTCAGGATTCCCGCGTTGATCCCGTTGTTTCTGAAGTTCGAAGCAGGTATCGCATTGTCGTAATCCCCGGAGGAGGAATCACTGGAACTGCTGGTTGAAGGAGGTTCCTGAGATGCGCCCGACGGCATTATATTCTCAACAATGTTCTTGAGGCCACTGGTATCCGAAACCCCAAACATATCGGCGATTTGCTTGATCTTCTTGTCGAGATCATCAGCCATGGTGTTCACCTCCCGTTTATTTCAATAGGGATTTAAGCTTTTTGGCAATAACCACACCATCCGGGCCCAGTATTTGAATAAGCTTCTCAAAATCTCTGTCGGTGATTCTGCCTTTGAGTTCATCGATATTGATACCCATTTGTCTCAATTTGTTGGGATCGTATTCATCCATCTTTTCAAGGATTTCTTGGGTGTTCATTTGTCCCAATCTCTTGCGAAGCTCCTGGGGGCTCTCGTTTTTGAACATCTCAATGGCCTTTTCAAGTTTCTTCTTCTGAATTTGTCCCCCAAGTTTATCAAATACACTATAGCTGTCAGACATGACATCACCCGTCAATAAAAGTATCTGCATTCAATTGTATGCGTCTTGGCTTGTTCTGTTGCATAAAAACCAACAAATATCTTTTCCCATAAAAAGAAGGGGCTGTCTCAAAGCAAAACAGACAATACAAGACCATGGGTTCTCATCTGCAGCCTTAAGCAGGAGCAGATGAACAACTTCCTGCGAATTGGACCGCTGGAAGATGAGAACACCATGGCCTAATAAATGCTTTGAGACAGGCCCTTTATGAAGTTTTATTGAAGCCGGGAAAAGATTTGGTCGTAGGCATTCACAAGTCCGTCGATGTCCTCCTTGCTCACAATGAGGGGAGGCAGCATGCGGATGATGTTATCGCCCACCGCGCCCACAAGATAGCCGGCCTTCAGGCACTGCTTCTTAATGTCATTGGCCTTGGGGATGGAGAACTCCATACCCACCATAAGGCCCTTGCCCCGAACCTCAACAATGAAGGGGTATTTTTCCTTGAGGCCATTGAGCTTCTCCATCAGGTATTGGCCCATGGCGGCTGAGTTTTCACACAGCTTATCGTTAATGATGGCGGAGAGAACCGCATAAGCGGTATTGCAGGCCAGGGGGTTTCCGCCAAAGGTGGAGCCGTGGTCCCCGGGTTCAAAGGTGCTGGCATAGGGTTCCTTGGCGCAGAGTGCACCAATGGGGAAGCCGCCGCCTAAGGCTTTGGCCAGGGTAAAGATATCGGGCTCCACACTGTAATGCTCATAACCAAACAGCTTGCCTGTCCGACCCAGACCACATTGCACCTCGTCGAAGATAAGGAGGATGTTCCGCTTATTGCAGAGCTCCCGAACCTGACGGATATAGTCCACCTTGGTGGGGTTGACCCCGCTTTCTCCCTGAATGGGCTCCAACATGACGGCACAGGTGTTGTCATTGATGGCCTGATCCAGGGCTTCAATATCATTGATGGGAACACTTATAAACTTGGGCGTCAATGGGCTGTAATTCTTTTGATGCTTCTCCTGGCCGGTGGCCGCCAGCGTCGCCAGCGTTCTGCCGTGGAAGGACTTTTCAAGGGTAATGATTTCAAACTTTTCGGGCTGTCCCTTTTTCCTGAAATAGAGGCGTGCAAGCTTTATGGCGCCCTCATTGGCTTCGGCGCCGCTGTTGGCAAAGAACACCTTATCGGCGCAGGAATTTTCCACAATCAGTTGGGCCAGCTTAGCCTGGGACTCAACATAGTAGTAATTGGAGCAGTGTATAAATTTCTGTGCCTGTTCAACAATGGCATTAACCAGTGCAGGGTGGGAATGGCCCAGGGCACTGACGGCAATCCCCGCAATGAAATCGGTATAAACCTTTCCCTCGGTATCCCAGAGTTTCATGCCCTGTCCTTTGACAAAGCAAACTGGCAATCTGTCTCCAAAGGTATTCATATAGTATTTCTTATCCAGCGCAATAATCTCATCCAATGTCATGGTAACCACCTCCGTTTTTCATAATTATACATAAGAATGAATATTTATGCAACCACTGATGAAAATTTAGCTAAAAGGGGCTCCATAATAATTTGATAAATTGCATAAGATACTCATTGATTGATTGGAATGGTTGGTATATAACAGAAAATAGAAGCTATAGTTTTTTACAATGGATAGTTGTAAACCAATGCGAGGTGGAATGAGTTGGAGGACATCGTCAAAAAAATTATTGAAATAGAGCATGAAGCCCAGAATATTGTCTCAGAAGGCCTCGCCCAAAAAGAAAAGATTATGCGGGACACTCAGGAGGAGCTTCGGGTCATGGAGGCCAATATTCTTGAGATGGCTGAGCATAAGATTGAGCAGCTTAAGAATAAGAGCAGGAAAGAGGCCGACGATAAGATTATCCGCATCTATGAGAGCACGGCCCTGAAAATGCGGCTCATGGAAGAAAATGCGGAAGAGAACCAGGCTAAATGGGAAGAACAGATATTTAACCGGATTGTCGGAAGGTGAATAAATGTTAAGTACAATCAAGTACGGTGCATTATCGGGTAAAACACGGGCCATGTTCGGTCGCCTCCTTAAAAGAGAGCACTATGAAGAGCTGGTTCATAAAAAAAGTGTTAATGAAGTGGTATCCTTCCTGAAGAATAACACCCACTACCGTATTATCCTTTCCGAGGTTGATGAGAACAACATCCACAGGGGACAGCTTGAGAACCTGCTGAAGCATGATCTTGTCAAGGACTACGAAAAGCTGCTGCGGTTTACCCACGGCGATATCAATAAATTCATTGATCTCCTCTACGTTAAAATCGAGATTGAAAGTCTGAAGCTCATATTCAGGGTTTTTGAAGCAGGACATGCCGATGAAGCCTTTTTGGAAGATTCGCTTTTATTTCTGTCCAACCACGATAAACTGAATATCCCCAAGCTGGCCCTGTCCAGGAATATTGAGGAATTTCTTCAGGGGCTTAAGGGAACCGATTACTATGATGTCCTGAAGCCTTTCTCGTCGGAGGATAACAAGAGGCGTCTGTTCAGCATGGAAATGGCCTTGGACCTCTATTATCTCAGGACCGAGGATTCCCTTTTTAAAAAGATGCTGAGCCCTAAAGACGCTGCCATTGCTTTGGATTTTGCACATATTGAATGTGATATCTTCAATATCTTCTGGGTTTATCGGAGCAAGATCTTTTATAAGGTCGATGCAGAAGTGATAAAGAGTTATATCCTGCCCATTTTCCATAAGATTAAGCGCAGCACCCTGGAGGAGCTTATAAATGCCAAGGATTCGGAAGAGTTTGCAGCCATCCTCAGCAGGACCCCATACCGTTTCCTTTTTGATGGACAGGATATTAGCATGGAGCATCGCTATAGTGAGTTTATATACAGACTTCATAAGAAAAAGTTCAGACAGGATCCCTTTTCGGTTTCCTGTGTCCTTTCCTTTTTGCGCATGAAGGAAGTCGAACTGGCGAATATCATCTCCATTATTGAAGGGATTCGGTACAAGCTTCCCGAGGAGAGCATCAAGAAATATATCATTGGCTTGAACAGCATGAATTCATAAGAGAAAGGGGCGTGATGACCATGGCAATCGAGCAGATGAAGTATGTGAGCATATTAGGACCCGTTGAATTGTTTCAGGAGTTTGTCCTTAAACATATCATCAACAGCAATGTTCAGTTGGAACCTGCCCATAAAACTCTCAATATGCCGGGCTTAATTCCTTTTGATGACGATACTTCCCTGGATAATCTCAAAAAGCGGATGAGGATTCTGAATGAGAAATTCCATGTGGATGTGAAGCGCTATGATGAGCAGGCGCTTGAACGTGAGGTATTGTCGCCCATGGAGCCCCATGTTATTGAATCCTATATCACAGAGCTTGAAGAGAGAATCATCGAGCATCGTAAGCGGATTGAGCACCTGAAGGCCGATATTCAGGAGCGGGAGAAGATCATCAGCCAGCTTATGCCCATTGCCGGGTTGAAGGTCGATATTGATGAAATGTTTCACTTTGCCTTTATGAAATTCCGCTTCGGCTATCTCCCCAGGGAGAATTTCATGAAGCAGAAGGAATACCTGGTCGACATGGATGTGGTGACCGTACCTGTGGCAGAGGAAAATGAGACGCTCTGGCTGGCCTATTTCATGCCCGACTCGGTGTCGCCGGTCATTGACAATGTGTTCAGCGCCCTTGGCTTTACCCGAGTCAGAATATCCGACAAGGTCAAAGGTACGCCCGAAAGCTCCATTGAGGCGCTTAAAGGGGAGATACAAGTCCTTCAGAGCCGTATTGATGAAGAGGAAAAGGCCTTCAGCCGTTATCTGGAGGAGAAGAAGTCTAATTTTGACAAATACTATCAGAGAGTCCTTTATCTCTCCAAGGTGCATGAGGTGAAGAAGTTCTCCTCCCATACCCAGGGAACCTTCTTCCTGGTGGGCTGGATTCCTTTAAAGGACTACAAGACCTTTGCGGCCAAGCTGGAGACCATGAGGGAGATTATGCTCTCCAGCGAGGATCCCGACTGTGTAGCCAAAGTCACCCCGCCTACGGTGATGAAGAATAAATCCATATTCAAGCCCTTCGAATCCCTGGTCACCATGTACGGACTTCCATCACCCACCGAGATGGATCCCACACCCCTTTTGACATTGACCTATATCTTAATGTTTGGCTTTATGTTCGGGGATGTGGGCCAGGGAGCCATCATTGCCCTGATAGGGCTCTACCTGTACAAGGCCAGGAAGAGTGCTTTGGGCGGCGTTATGTTCTATGTGGGCATTTCCTCAACCATCTTTGGGTTTGTCTACGGCAGTGTCTTTGGCAGCGAAGAGATTATCCAACCCATTTGGATAAGTCCCCTTCATGGGAAGGATACTATTAATACCCTTTTATACCTGGCCGTGGGCTATGGTGTGCTGGTTAATCTTGTGGCCATTATCGCCAATATGATCAATAATACGCGCATGCGAAGATGGGGAAAGCTGCTCTTTGACAAGAACGGCCTGGCAGGCCTCCTGTTCTATGGCGGGCTGGCGCTTGTTGCAGGGCTGTCTCTGCTTAAAGGCGAGCTTCTGTTCTCAGGGCTGGTGCTGGTGGTGGTCATCATTCTGCCCACTTTGATGATCTTCTTCAAAGAGCCCCTGGAGCATCTTGTCATGAAAAAACGGCCCATCTTCCCCAACGAAAAAGGCATTTTCATCGTAGAGTCCTTCTTTGAACTGTTTGAAACCCTGCTGTCCTTCTTCTCTGGTACGGTGTCCTTCGCCCGTGTGGGAGCTTTTGCTCTTAACCATGCAGGTCTCTCCCTGGCTGTATGGACCCTGTATCATATGATGGAGGGAATAGGAGGCCTGTTCATTGTCATTATCGGTAATGCCATTACCATTGGTCTGGAAGGTCTCATTGTGGGCATCCAATGTATGCGTCTTGAGTATTATGAAATCTTTGGACGGTTTTATATCGGTGAGGGCCGGGAGTTTAAGCCCGTTCGTGTTACCGAGGACTGATGCATTGCTTTACTTATGGATTTAGCTGACAGAATTCTGCCAGATAAATAAAACTTGAAAAACATGGAGGTCATATTATGGAACTCATTCTCATTGCAGCAATTATTCTGGTTATAACTACCGTGGGCATTGGCCTTGCCGTTGTTAACAAAAAGGTGAAGGGTAAGAATGCCAGAAAGCTTATTGGTATGAATGTGACGGCTTTGATCGGCATTGTTGTGGTAGCCACCATCATTGTGCTTTCGGGTGGTATTTCAGCCTCTGCCGCTGAAGTCACCGATGCGGCTGTTGCTTCAAGCAGCGGACTTAAGTATATTGCCGCAGCATTGGCCATTGGTATTTCGGCCATTGGCTCGGGTATTGCCGTGGCATCCAGCAGCGCTGCCGCTCTGGGAGCCTTGAGTGAGGATCCCAAAATCTTTGGTAAGGCGTTTGTGTTCGTGGGTCTTGCCGAGGGTATTGCCATTTACGGGCTCATTATCTCCATCCTTATTCTGAATGCATAAAGAAGGTTGCATAGCTTGAGAATATTTCTAATTAGCGATAATGTGGATACAAAAACGGGAATGCGGCTTGCAGGGATTGACGGTGTGGTAGTTCATACCCGGGAAGAAGTCCTGGAGGCACTTTCTACGGCCGTGAAGGACAGGAGCATCGGTATCATACTTATTACCGAGCTTCTGGTGGAGCTGTGCCCCGAGGTCATTGCCGATATGAAGCTCAACCGCTCCAGGCCGCTCATTGTTGAGATACCCGACAGACATGGCACCCGGCGCCCTCCGGATTATATCATGCACTATATCAATGAGGCTATTGGACTGAAGCTCTGATTGCTTAATGGCGCTATTAGCCTGTAAAGGGGTTGTGTTATGGACACCACGGAAAAATTGAACAAATTCTCCCATATGGTTATGAAAGAGGCCCAGGAGAAGAAAAAGGAGATCATCACTCAGGCTGAACAGACCCGCAATGAAACTATTGAGTCCAGTGAGATCGAGTATTTGAAGATGGCCTACAATAAAATACAGAATGCCATAAGGAAGATTGATAAGAGTATTAATGAAGAGGTTTCGAAGGCTGTTGTTGAAAGCAAGCAGGCCTTATTCAACCGACGGGATGAAATCATCGACGGTGTCTTTAAAAACGTTCGGAACCGGATCGAAGCCTTCAAAAAACAGGATGAATACCGTACTTTTCTTGAGGGGCAGCTCAAGGCAGGGCTTTCACAGGTCGGTGAGGGAGAGATTGTTGCATTGGTGGATGGCGAGGATATCTCCCTGATGCAAGAGATTCTTAAGAGTACCGGATTGAGAGCCCGGGTCGAGGAAAGCGATGAGCTGCTTTTAGGAGGCTGCATTTTAATCAACAGAACAAAGAATATCATGAGTGATTGCTCTGTGATAAGCCGATTGAATCAGGAACGAGCCTCATTTTTGGAAAACTACGGACTGAGTATTGAATGAAGTTATAGTAAGGATCAGAAGGTGAAAGAATGGCGGAACAAGTTCACGGTACGATATATGGTATTAATGGTCCTGTCATCAAGGTACACAGCGAGCATGCCTTTCAAATGCTGGAAATGGTCCTGGTAGGCCATGCCAGACTTATTGGTGAGGTCATCAGAATTGTTGATAAGGAGACCATTGTACAGGTCTATGAAACCACCACCGGCCTCAAGGTGGGGGAGCCCGTGATCTCGACGGGGAAACCCCTGACCATTAAGCTGGGGCCGGGGATAATCGGCAATATCTTCGATGGCATTGAAAGACCCCTGAGCAGAATAGCCGAGAACACCGGCGCCTTTTTGAAACGCGGCAGCGTCATGGACAATCTGGATCATGACAAGCTTTGGGATGTGAAGATTCTTGTGCGCCGCGGGGAAAAGGTGGGGCCGGGCAAGGTTATCGCCGAGGTTCAGGAAACGTCCTCGGTGCTTCATAAAATCATGGTTCCCCCCAATATGGAAGGGGAGGTGGCCGAGGTGGCAGCCGACGGCCAATATACCATTAATCAGGTTATTGTACGCATTCAGGAGGGTAAGACCATACATAATCTTACCCTGGTTCAGGAATGGCCCGTGCGCGAGGCCAGACCCTATAAAAAACGGCAGCCCCTGGATATACCGCTGGTCACGGGTCAACGGGTTATCGACACCCTTTTCCCCATTGCCAAGGGCGGGACGGCAGCCATCCCCGGGGGCTTTGGTACCGGAAAAACCCTGACCCAGCATCAATTGGCCAAGTGGTCCGATGCCGACATTATTGTATATGTGGGCTGCGGGGAGCGGGGCAATGAGATTACCGAGGTTCTGGAGGACTTCCCCAAGCTCATTGACCCGCGCAATGGCAGACCCTTGATGGAAAGAACCGTTCTCATCGGCAATACCTCCAATATGCCGGTGGCCGCCAGAGAGGCTTCCATCTATACCGGTATCACCCTGGCCGAGTATTATCGGGATATGGGTTATCATGTGGCCATCATGGCCGACTCCACTTCCCGCTGGGCTGAGGCTTTAAGAGAGATTTCAGGACGCTTGGAGGAAATGCCGGCCGAAGAAGGATTCCCGGCCTATCTGCCCTCCCGGCTTTCCGAGTTCTATGAACGGGCCGGACGTGTGGAGAACTTTAACGGTACCGAGGGTTCGGTATCCATTATCGGCGCCGTTTCTCCTCAGGGCGGTGACTTCTCCGAACCCGTCACCCAAAACACAAAACGCTTTATTCGCTGCTTCTGGGCCCTGGATAAATCCCTGGCCTATACGAGGCATTATCCCGCCATTAACTGGATCAACAGCTATAGCGAGTATCTTGAGGATCTGGCTCCCTGGTATGAAGAAAATGCCAATGCCGATTTTATGGAGAAGCGCATTCGCTTAAGCCGTATTCTGCAGGAAGAGGGCAAGCTTCTGGATATTGTAAAGCTTATTGGCAGTGATATTCTTCCCGATGAACAAAAGCTCATCCTGGAAATTGCCAGAGCCATTCGTCAGGGCTTTTTGCAGCAAAATGCCTACCATGAACAGGATACCTATGTGCCCATCAAAAAGCAGTATTTAATGATGGATTCCCTGCTTAAGTTGTATGACCGGGCTTTAAAGCTTCTGCCCCTGGGAATTCCCGTGTCGGTCATTCGCAATACCGGTGTCTTTGAGGATGTGATCCGTATCAAATATACCATTTCCAATGATGATCCGGGGGCCTTTGAGACACTGAATCAGGACATAGCCGCAAGGCTTGATGCGCTTGAAGCCGATTATCGGTCATCAGAAAGGGTGAAGGTGCAATGAGCATTGAATATATGGGGTTAAAGGAAATATCGGGCCCCCTGGTTATTATCGACGGGGTGAAGGACGCCTCCTTTGAAGAAATGGTGGAGATTACCGTCGGTAAGCAAAAGCGTTTGGGCCGGATTATTCAGATAGAAGGGGAAACCTGTGTGGTTCAGGTCTTTGAGGGAACCATGGGAATCTCCCTGGACAATACCCGTACCAGACTCCAGGGGAAACCGCTGATGATGCCCCTGTCCAAGGAGCTTTTGGGAAGAGTTCTGGACGGTATGGGCCGTCCCGTGGACGGTCTGGGTGAGATTTATCCCGACAAGAGCTGGGACATTAACGGTGAGCCCATTAATCCCGTCATGCGGGAATACCCGAGAAACTTTATTCAGACAGGTATCTCCAGCATAGATGGTCTGACCACCCTCATTCGCGGGCAGAAGCTTCCGGTGTTTTCGGGGAGCGGCCTTCCCCATAACCAGCTTGCGGTGCAGATTGTCCGTCAGGCCAAGATCATCGGAGCCAATGAGGACAATTCTGCCATTGTATTTGCCGCCATGGGCGTTAAATATGACGTGGCCGAATATTTCAGGCAGAGCTTTGAAAAGGGCGGAGTATTGGACCGGGTGGTCATGTTCCTGAACCTGGCCAATGACCCGGTGGTGGAACGTATCGTCACACCGCGCTGTGCTTTGACCACTGCCGAGTATCTGGCCTATGAACGGGGTATGCATGTGCTGGTTATTCTGACCGACATGACCTCCTATGCCGAGGCCCTGCGTGAGATTTCCTCCTCCAAGGGAGAGATCCCGTCCAGAAAGGGTTATCCGGGTTATCTCTACAGCGATCTGGCCTCCCTTTACGAAAGAGCGGGTCTGGTTCGGGGCTGCAAGGGTTCCATTACCCAGATTCCAATCCTTACTATGCCCAATGACGACATTACCCACCCCATTCCCGACCTGACCGGCTATATTACCGAAGGTCAGATTGTTCTGGATAAGGGCTTGCATCAGAAGGGCATTTATCCGCCCGTCATTGTGCTTCCGTCCCTGTCCCGCCTGATGAAGGATGGTATCGGCAAGGGCTATACTCGGGAGGATCATCCCCAGGTAGCCAACCAATTGTTTGCCTCCTATGCCAAGGTACAGGAGATCCGTGCCCTGGCCTCGGTGATTGGCGAGGATGAGCTCAGTGATATTGATAAGAAGTATATGCGCTTTGGACGCTTCTTTGAGGCGCAGTTTATCGCTCAGGATTTCCATGAGGATCGGGATATTAACCAGACTCTGGACTTAGGATGGATGCTTTTGGGCCTCCTTCCCAAGGAGGAACTGGACAGAATTTCACCCGAGCTTCTTGAAAGCAGATATGTTCCCATGGATGAAGATGAGGTGGCGAAATTATGGACATGACCCTGTTCCCCACCAAGGGCAATCTGATTGTGGCCAAAAACTCTTTGGCCCTGTCCCGCCAGGGCTATGAGCTGCTGGACAAAAAAAGGAATATTCTCGTCCGGGAGATGATGAACCTGGTGGATAAGGCCAAGGTTATCCAGGATGAGATCCTGGTGGTCTTTGAGGAGGCCTACAGAGCCCTTCAGGAGGCCAATGTGAGCCTGGGCATCTCAGCGGTACAGCAGATTGGCTATGCCATCCCTGAGGAGGAAGGGGTTCGGATTCGGGAGCAGAGCGTCATGGGGGTGGAAATTCCCGCGGTGACCCTTGAGGAGGACGTGGAGATGGCGCCCCGGTATGGCTTTCGCATGACCAATTCCAATCTGGATATCGCCCGGCAGAAGTTTGAAAAGCTTAAGAAGCTCTGCGCCCAGTTGGCCGAGATAGAGAACGGAGTCTATCGGCTGGCCACCAATATCCGCCGTACCATGAAGCGTACCAACGCGTTGAAGAATATTATGATCCCCAAGTATGAGGAGATTACAACGACCATTTCCAATGTGCTGGAGGAAAAGGAAAGGGAGGAATTCTCCCGCCTCAAGGTCATCAAACGGGTTAAGGGCGCGGGCTGAAGGATGCCATAGAAAGCTATTGACAATTTCATACAGAAAGATTATGATGTTTAATAATATGAGAACGACAATGAAGGAACTTCTGTAAATCAGGAACATCCTCAAAGAGAGTCTGTGGTTGGTGTAAACAGACAGGATGGGGTTTGCAGGGATCATTCCGGAGTTCGGTATCCGAAGGCATTTTCAGTAAGATACCGCGTGAGCCGCGTTACAGGCTAGGGTTTGTTTGAACCTGATTTGAGGGCTTTTTTTAAGCTGAATTTGGGTGGTACCACGGGTGATAAGCTCGTCCCAGCAACAAGAAACTTGTTACTGGGGCGGGCTTTTTTGATGTATACCTATTAACCGCTGTTTGCTCTGAATGAAATTCATCATAGAGCCATGAAAAATTGTTGGGAGGAATCTTGAAATGGAAGACAGGATTATTGAGATTGCCGAGCGCATTAGAGGTCTGAGAGCGGACCTGGGCATTTCAGTCTCCGAGATGGCCAAGCTGGTTGAGATGTCGGAGGCCGAGTACCTCAACTGCGAGGCCGGCAAGCAGGACTTTTCATTCACCTTTCTCTACAAGGTGGCAGCACGGTTAGGGGTGGATATCAGCGAGCTCATTACGGGCAGCAGTCCTACACTTTCGGTATACACCCATGTGAAGAAGGGCAAGGGTCTGAGAATCGAAAGAAGAAAGGGCCTGGAATACCAAAGCCTCGCTTATCTGTTCAGAAACAGAAATGCTGAGCCCTTCCTGGTTGAGGCCCCCTATGATGAGGCGGCCGACAAGTCCGACATACTGCAAAGGAGTCATGAAGGCCAGGAATTTGACTTTATTGTCAGCGGCTCGCTGAGAATGAAGATTGACGATCATGAGTTCATTATGGAAGCAGGGGATTCGGTCTATTATGACGCATCCCATAAGCACGGCATGGTGGCAACCGGCGGAAAACCCTGTGTTTTCCTTGCTGTAGTGATTAAGGATCATAACGGGAGGATGGGCTAATGGCGAGGTTATACAAAGAATTTGTCAATGAGGTTCTGGATGAAAAGGGTCAAGTCCAAAGAGTTACTTTCAAGAAGGACCCCTACTATAATTTTGCTTATGATATTGTGGACAGAATCGCACGGGAGAACCCTCAGAAGCTGGCCATGGTCTGGTGCAACGAGGCGGGGGACGAAAAGTACATAACCTTTGCCGATATGAAGGAAAACAGCGATAAAGCCGCGGCTTATTTCATGAGCCTGGGCATCCGCAAGGGTGACGCGGTCATGCTGATTTTAAAGCGCCACTATGAATGGTGGTATTGCATGATGGCCCTTCATAAAATTGGTGCCATCGCCATTTCGGCCACCAACCAGCTCATGACCAAGGACATCATCTATCGTGTCAATGCGGCCAGTGTCAAGGCCATTGTCTGCACTCCCGACGGTCATGTTTCGGATCTGGTGGATGAAGCCCAGAAGGATACTGAGACCTTAAAGATCAAGATTATGGTCAGACAGAAGAAGGAAGGCTGGCTCAGCTTCGAGGAAGGCATGGCCAACGCGCCCGCCTTTGTGCCCCCCACCGGGGAGGACAGGCCCAAGGCCGATGAGATCATGCTCATGTACTTCTCTTCGGGAACCACGGGAATGCCCAAAATGGTAGCCCACAACCACTATTATTCGCTGGCCCATATTCCCACGGCCGTATATTGGCATAATGTAGACCCTGACGGCTTACATCTGACTGTTTCCGAAACAGGCTGGGGCAAGGCTGTTTGGGGCAAGCTCTATGGACAATGGATTGCTGAAACCGCAGTCTTTGTCTTCGACTTTGACAGATTCAATGCCGATGAAATGCTCAAGCGCATTGAAAAGTACAAGGTGACCACTTTCTGTGCGCCCCCCACCATCTATCGCTTCTTGATCAAGGAGGATCTCAGCCGGTTTGATCTGTCCTCCATCAAATACTGCACCACCGCCGGTGAGGCCCTCAATCCTGAGGTGTTTAACCGCTTTAAGGAGATTACGGGAATACGCATCTTTGAAGGCTTTGGTCAGACTGAAACCACCCTGTGCCTGTTGACGGCCACCTGGATGGAGCCCAAGCCCGGGGCCATGGGCAAACCCTCTCCGGCTTATGATGTGGACATCGTGGACGAGAATGGAAACAGTGTGGAACCCGGTCAGGTGGGCGAGATCGTTATCCGCATTGATAAAGAGAAACCCACGGGTCTGATGATAGGCTATTATCGTGATGAGGAGAGAACCAGCCAGGCTATGCGCGATGGTCTCTATCATACAGGCGATACGGCATGGCGGGATGAGGACGGCTTCTTCTGGTATGTGGGCAGAGTGGATGACATCATCAAGTCCTCGGGTTATCGCATTGGGCCCTTCGAGGTGGAAAGCGTCATCATGGAGCACAAAGCGGTTCTGGAATGTGCCGTGACCGGTATTCCCGATCCTGTCCGCGGCCAGGTGGTCAAGGCCACCATTGTGCTGGCCAGAGGATATGAGCCCTCCGAGGAACTGAAGAAGGAGATTCAGGAATATGTGAAGGCCCATACGGCGCCATACAAATATCCCCGTGTCATTGAGTTTGTTCCGGAGCTTCCCAAGACCATCAGCGGCAAGATCCGCCGCACCGAAATCCGGGCCAAGGACAACGCCAATCAGAATTAAGCAACTAATATAAGGGACTGGCAGAGTTTGCCTAGCCAATTATTAGGCTTGCGCGGGACTGTAAAATACTATATAATTAGCCTTGCCGTGCTAGACGGGGAGGTAGCGGTGCCCTTTATCCGCAATCCGCTGTAGCGGAGTTGAATTCCTGTCCTAGGCCTACAAATGTAAAGTCAGTTATGTTGCAAGGTACGATGAAGATTGGGTCTTGCGCAATTCAGAACCGTGAACCCCGTCAGGTCCGGGAGGAAGCAGCGGTAAGCGGAACCTCTGAGTGTGCCGCAAGTCTGCCTGGTCCGAGTATGCTGCGCATGAAACGTTTGTATTTGTTTGTCAAAGACAGGTGCACGGCTTTAACTAAAAAATGAGAGGACTTCTTTGAAGTCCTCTTTTCTTTACTCTCTTTTGCTGTTATTGCCGATAATCTCCTTGATATTCTTAACATGCTTCTTTTCTTCGGCTATGATACGCGTAAAGATTTGCTGTCTTTCCTTATCCTCCTCGTTGAATAAGGTTCCCTGGATTACCGTCACCAGGGCCAGATTCTCTTTTTCGAAGTCCAGGCAGTACTCTAAAACATCCTGAATATTTTCCATGCGAGGTTTTCTTTCAGCCTTGGAAAATTCGTAGATGAACTTGACGGCCTTATCATAGAGGGCGACGTCTAAGGGGCGGGTGGGGCTGTTCTTAATATTGTCTCTAAGCGCTTCATAAATAGCCGCATGTCGTTTCTCTTCATTGGCAAAAACCTTGACCAGAGTCCGCACCTTCTCGTTGCTGCTGTGGGTCTCTGCAATATTCATAAACATTTCATAGCCCTTTTCTTCAATGAAAATGAGCTTGTCCAACAGATCTGCCATGGTGTAAGCCATTTGATGTCTCTCCTTGCCATTGTTTTCTGGGTTTGATCTTATTATACCACATTCAGCCAAAAGACTTACTGTCCCATCCCTTGCGATTGAAGAAATGAACTGCTAAACTTATAAGATACAATGAACTCGTAAGGCTGTGCAAGAAAGGAATGTGGTAGCTATGGCTCATATGGCGCTTTATCGGAAATGGAGACCCCTCACCTTTGAGGATGTGGTGGAACAGCGTCATATTGTCACAACCTTGAAGAACAGCATCAAGAATAACACCATCAGCCATGCCTATCTTTTCTGCGGAACCCGGGGTACGGGGAAGACCACACTGGCTAAAATCTTCTCCCGCGCAGTTAACTGCCTGGAACCCAGGGACGGCAGTCCCTGTAATCAATGCTCGGTGTGTACGGGCATCCTGGACGGTTCCATCATTGATGTCATAGAAATTGACGCCGCCTCCAACAACGGTGTGGATGATGTCCGCGAGATTAAGGAAGCGGTCATGTATGTCCCTGCGGTGACCCGCTATAAGGTCTATATCATCGACGAGGTTCACATGCTCTCGACGGGGGCCTTCAATGCTCTTTTGAAAACCCTGGAGGAGCCGCCCGAGAATGTGGTCTTCATTCTGGCCACCACAGAGCCTCACAAGCTTCCGGCCACCATCCTTTCTCGTTGTCAACGGTTTGATTTTAAACGCATTACCCTTCCGGGCCTTGTCTCCCGGCTCAGGGTCATTGCTGAGGACAGCGGGGTCCAGGTGGAGGACAGCGCCCTGCAGCTCATTGCCCGTCTTGCGGCAGGCGGAATGCGGGATGCTATCAGCCTTTTGGATCAATGCGTCTCCCGGGGCAGCTCTCCTGTCACCCGGAACGATGTGGTGGAAGTTTCGGGACTTACGGCCACCGAGACGGTGGATTGGTTTGCAGAGGCCATTATTGAAGGGGATGTTCAACGTGCCCTTCAGGCTATAAAAACGGCCATGGACCAGGGCAAGGATCTTCAGCCCCTGTGCTCCCAGCTCATTGATTGGTTCCGTAACCTTATGCTCATAAAGACAGGGGGAGAGGCCCTTTCCCTGATTGACCTGGGAGAGGAGGAGCAAAAGCCGCTGATTGAAATGAAGGAGAAAATCAGCCTTGACAGAACCCTGTCGGTCATTCGGGAGCTTTCGGAGACTGAGGCAAGGCTCAAATGGGCTGAGAATCCCAGAATCCTTTTTGAAGTTGCCGCTGTTAAGCTCTGTACTCAAAGCGGCGGCAATACCGGAGGGGTTTCCGATGACAGGCTCGCCTCCCTTGAATCCAGAATAGGGGCCTTGGAAAGGCGTTTATCCGAGCTTTCCACCGGGGCTGGTGTACCAAGGACTGTACCCAACAAGGCGCCGTCAGGCGTGTCACAACCCACTCCGAAAAAACA
>Ga0116192_1000170_pt1 | contig 51449 bp, 52 predicted proteins | sample AD_UKC113_MetaG_FD_89876 | JGI IMG/M metagenome (GOLD analysis project Ga0116192, IMG submission 89876) | Active sludge microbial communities of municipal wastewater-treating anaerobic digesters from Hong Kong - AD_UKC113_MetaG | ecosystem: Engineered > Bioreactor > Anaerobic > Digestate...
AGAGTAGGTCGCCGCCAGATTAATTTTAAAACCCCGGACAAAATCAAGCGGGGTTTTTATTGTTTATGGATTCTCTTGTTTTTGAAAACAAGTTATTGTAAAATAACTTGATAGTTAATTATGTGTCCCCTTTCCTTTAGCCGCCTCACGATAATACCGTGAGGTTTTATGTTTTTCTGACGTCCGACGACTGACTACCGATTATTATAAGCCTGCCGCCTCACGGACGGCTGCCTGGTGATCGGAATCGATTCTGTCGGTTCCGTGGGTGCGGCTGTTGAGAAAGTGAAGGTCGAACATTCCTTCAAAATTGTTGTCTTCGATGTCCTCACTGGTTCCGTGCGGCATTCCGGCCATCGAAGCCGCTATGGCCCTTCCGTTGATGAGCAGTATGACCGGCCTGCGTTCCCACGACCATTTGTTTCCGAAACATTTTTTCATAATCTGCGTGTCTTCGGCGGTCAGGGGTTCGCAATCAGCGTGATTGGTACCAAAAAGCCGGTAAATTTTAAACTGCAGCCCGGTTCTGTAGTCCTGGAGAATAGCAGTGCTTCCATTGGGAAAGAGACCATCTGCAACAGGCCAGCTGACAAGTTCGCCGGCAACCGCTTTTTTCAAAGGTGTCCTGCTTGATGAGCCGCGGCTGACCGGCTGGACGGGCGATGCCGTTGCTGCGGGTATGACGAGTGTCTGTCCAACGTATAGATCGTCTGAATCCAGTCCGTTGGCTTCCCTGATTGCCTCTACCGTTGTTCCGAATGCACAGGCGATGTTCCAGAGACAATCCCCCGCGGCCACTGCATAAGAACCGTGCAGGCCGGTACCGGCCCGGCTGGCTGCAGGTACGTTTTTCACTGGTATGGTCAGCGTCTGGCCCGGCTGCAAGAAATCGGAATTCAGGTTGTTGGCAGACAGAATATCTTCAATGGTCGTTCCAAATTTGTCGGCAATGGTCCACAAGCAGTCCCCTTGGGCAACTGTGTAGCTGAAGTCGCCGGCAGCGCCGTATTCGCCGGCTGCCGCGAGAGTATCGGTTCCGGGAATGGTGAGGGTTTGTCCACATTGAAGAAAGTCGGAATCAAGTCCGTTTACCGCCATTATTTCATCAACGGTGGTACCAAACCTGTTCGCGATTGTCCATAAGCAGTCGTCTTCGGAGACACAATAGGTGAACGGTTCCTGGGCAAAAGCGGTATTATGCAGGTAGATCACGCCGGCTGATGTAGCCAGCAGGAATAAAACTGCAACAAACACATAAAAGCTCTTTTTCCTCATTTTCGCCTCCCGTGATTTTGCGTGCCCGGTTTTTGCCATGTTTATCCTTGCCGGGCCGTTACCTGGGTTTTTTGCTTAATTCTACATTTTTCTACTTTTTCCTTCATGAATTTAACAAAGATGAGATGGTACCGGGAGAAGATTTTCCGGCGAGGCCCGGTACTTCAAAAAATCTGACGGATGTGATAACATAAAAAATGCGGTGTAAGTGCTTGAGCGCTTTGCGCTTTTCGGTTTGTTAAATGGAACGTGCAGCGGGAGGGGTATCATGTCCGGTCACTCCAAATGGTCGACGATAAAGAGGAAAAAAGCAAAGGTTGATGCGCAAAGGGGGAAAGTCTTTACCCGGCTTTCAAGGGAGATAATTGTAGCCGCACGCAACGGCGGCGGCGATCCGAACGCCAACCCGCGCCTGAAAGCGGCCATCCAGAAGGCGAAGGAAGCGAACATTCCCAATGAAAACATCATGCGCGCCGTGCAGAAGGGAACCGGTGGACCGGGGGAGGCCAATTACGAAGAAGTGGTTTATGAGGGGTATGCTCCCGGAGGTGTTGCAGTTATGGTCGAGGCTGTGACCGACAACAGGAACCGCACCGCCGGGGAAATAAGGCATATTTTCACGAGAAACGGGGGTAGTCTGGGTGAAACGGGATGCGTGGCCTGGCTGTTTCAAGAAAAAGGTCTCATCCTGCTCAATAAAAATGAGAACCGGCTGGGGGAGGACGATCTGATGCTCCTGGCTGTGGAGTGCGGGGCGGTGGAGTTTGACGCTGAGGAGGATACGTTTGAGATAACTACTGAATCCGTGGACATGCACAGGGTAAAAAAGAATTTGGAAGATAGCGGCGTGAGCGTTGCGTCGGCAGAGATCACCATGCTGCCGCAGACCATTGTCAAAATCGAAGGCAAAGAGGCTGAACAGACGATGAGGCTAGTGGAGTCGCTGGAAGAGCATGACGACGTTCAGAACGTCTATGCGAATTTTGAGGTTGAGGATTATCCGGATAACCAGTGAGGCGTTCGATTTTCCGGCGCAGTTTTTCAGTAGTGCAGCAACCTGGCGCGGCAGGGTTGTTTTTTTTGGGGGGGGAGGAATACAGATGTCAGTATATGGCAATAATTATCGTAAACCATTTTTTCGACCGTATCCGGCACTTGGGGGCTGCCGGGTACTCGACGGACGTGTGACCAGAAATGACCGTTTTGAAAAACAAAAAGGCCGCCGTCCTGGCGGCCGTACTGCTGATCTCGCTTTCGGCCGCAGTTTGGGTCTGGAGCAGCGGTTTGTTTTACGTTTCCGCCCGTAAACCGGCTCCGACCGAGGAGCCTGCCGGCAGCTTGTTGAGCCCGAGGGTGACCCGGGAAACAATAGTGATAAAAGACAAAGAATATCTTTGCGGTGATTCGGAAAAAATCTGGGAGGGCGCCGCACCGGAGGATCTCTTCAACATGGAGAGAAGGAGGCTGGAAGAAGAGTTCCCGGCTTCTGCGGGGTGGGTGGTGTACTTTACCGACCCGAAGTTTCTGTCGCTTACTTTGAAAGCGGATGAATTTTGCCCCATTCACAGGGTCTACCGCCATCTCGGCCTTTATCACGGGATGGTCGCGGTTTTTGAGGGGCCCGCCGGCTTCAACGACAGAGTGCTGAGGGTGGAAAACATTCCCGCGGAAACTTTAAATCCCGACCTGAGAATTAAACTGGAACAGGTCATGGATTTCAACAGGCTGGCGCACGAGACGGCGGAAAACCTGCGGACTGAGTTTGAGTTCAACTCCGACGAGGCTCTCAATGCCGCACTGGAGAATCTTGACGAATACGACTGATGCGGCTGGGTGTGTCCTTTCGGCGGTTGAGTGATAATTGCCCGATCCCGCAAGGGGTTGGGTTTTTCTTTGAAGAAGGATTGGCTTTTTTTTCGTAGAATTAAGCCTTTATATTACTGGAAAGTTTTATTGCATTTGAAATCAAGAAGTGCCTGCGAGGGTGGCTGAGAGATGCTGATAATGGGCGTGGATCCCGGAACGGCGATAACCGGTTTTGGCCTAGTCGATTATCAGGGAAACTGTTTTTCTCTAATCGAATGCGGCTGTATCCGCACCCTGCCGGGGGAGCCCATGGCATTGAGACTCAACACCCTCTATGGCCGGCTTTTGGAACTGATCGGGCGCTTCAACCCGCAGCATTTCGCCGTGGAGGAACTCTTTTTCAACAAGAACGCCCGCACCGCGCTGGCCGTCGGCCATGCCAGGGGGGTTTGCATGCTGGCCGCTGCGGGTTCCGGCCTGCAGGTTTTTGAATACACGCCTCTTCAGGTGAAACAGGCGGTCGTGGGTTTCGGCAGGGCGGGGAAAAGCCAGGTGCAATTTATGGTAAAAACAATCTTGAACCTGCCGGCTCCTCCCGAGCCGGACGACGTTGCCGACGCTCTGGCGGTGGCCATATGCCACGCTCACATGTACGCATGGGAAGGAAAGATAAAATGATTGCCTTTTTGAGGGGGAAATTGAGAGAGATACAGGCAGGCGCCGTGATCCTGGATGTTTGCGGCGTGGGATTCAAGGTCAGGGTGCCGCTGTCCCTCCTCCACAGACTGCCGGAAAAGGACAGTGAAGTCTCTCTCCACACCCATCTGGTGGTGCGTGAAAACGGTTTTGACCTGTACGGATTTCAGGAAAGGGAAGAACTGGATTATTTCATCAAGCTCCTGAACGTGTCGGGAATCGGCCCTAAAGGGGCACTGGCGATTTTAACCCTGTTTTCCCCGGGTGAAATCGGGCGCGCTATCGTGGACGAGGATGCGGTTTCGCTTACCAGGGTGCCGGGAGTGGGCAAAAAGACGGCCGGAAGAATAATACTGGAACTGAAAGATAAAATAACGGTCCTGCCTTTGGAGCGGGAGGCCGGAAGCGCCGGAGGCGGCGGAGATCTCGACGCGGTCGAGGCGCTGATCGCGCTCGGCTATTCCCCTGCGGAAGCACGCAGTGCCGTGAGAGAAGTGCGGGACAAGGCGGATGCCGTGCCGTCCGTTGCGGAACTGGTCAGAAGCGCCCTGCGCCTGCTGGTAAAGAAGTAAATCTGCTTCAGCCGGCATGAATACGAATATTTTGAGGTGCAGATGTTATGGACGACAGGCTGATATCGGCGGCAGCCCGCCCGGAGGATGCGGAAGAGGCAAGTTTGAGGCCGCGCAGGATGGAGGAATACATAGGCCAGGAAAAGGTAAAAGAAACGATATCTGTATATATTCAGGCCGCCCGCGAACGGCGGGAAGCGCTTGACCACGTCCTGCTGTTCGGCCCACCGGGGCTGGGCAAGACCACACTCGCCAATATTATCGCCAATGAAATGGGGGTGAGCATCAGAACAACCTCCGGGCCTGCTATAGAACGGCCGGGTGATCTTGCCGCCATACTCACGAACCTGGCGCCGGGCGACGTGCTGTTTATAGACGAAATACACCGGCTGAGCAGGGCGGTGGAGGAGGTGCTATATCCTGCCATGGAGGACTACGCACTGGATATAATTATCGGCAAGGGTCCTGGCGCCCGGTCGCTGAGGCTGGATCTTCCCCGTTTTACCCTTGTCGGAGCCACCACCCGCGCCGGTTTGCTTACTTCCCCCCTGCGGGACCGCTTTGGCGTGATCAGCAGGCTGGAATACTATCAGCCTGAAGACCTCGTTCTCATCATCAGGAGGGCCGCGAAGATACTGGGAGTTGAAATTACCGGCGACGGCGCGTTTGAGATCGCCGGCCGTTCCCGGGGCACGCCGAGGGTCGCCAACCGCCTGCTGAAAAGGGTGAGGGATTATGCCCAGGTCCGGGCGGATGGCGTTATAACCTTTGATGTGGCAACTGAGGCGCTTGAATTTATGGAGGTTGACAGGCTGGGGCTGGACATAACCGACCGGAAGCTGCTCCTGACCATAATTCGGAAATTCGGGGGCGGACCGGTGGGGCTGGATACCTTGGCGGCCTCTACAAGCGAGGAGCCTGAAACAATAGAGGACGTTTACGAGCCGTTCCTGATTCAGATCGGTATGCTGGCAAGAACACCGCGCGGCAGGGTGGTTACTGCTTTCGCTTTTCGACATTTGGGCCTGGAGCCTGTGAAAGAAGGCTTCGACCAGGGAACGCTCTGGTAAGGCCGGCCGCAACATGTGTTACCTGCCTGCCGGGCGCGGTTGCGGGTTGATTCGAAATATTTTCCGCAAAATTTTCCAAAGGGGTGTTTTTCCCATAAAAATATTGCTTCACACGTGCTGCGGGCCGTGTTCGATTTATCCCGCGGAGTACCTGAAAGGAATGGGGATGGATGTCACGGGATTTTTTTTCAACCCGAACATTCACCCTTACACGGAATTCGTAAAGCGCAAGGAAACCCTGGAAAAATATGCCCCGGAGATAGGCCTGAAGGTAATTTTCGACGGCAGCTACCTCCTTGAGGATTTCCTTCGGGGCGTCGCAGGCAGGGAAACCGACCGCTGCCGGTTCTGTTACGAAATGCGTTTGGACCAAACCGCACGGGCGGCAAGAGAAGGAAAATTCGACTGTTTCAGCACCACGCTTTTGGTCAGCCCCTTCCAGAAACACGAACTGATCAGGGAAGTCGGCCTTTCGGCGGGGGAAAAGCACGGCGTCCCTTTTTATTGCGTTGATTTCAGGAGCGGCTACCGTGGAGCGGCGGCCCGTTCCAGGGAGCTGGGCATGTACCGGCAGAAATACTGCGGCTGTATTTACAGTGAAAAAGATCGTTACTTGGGACACCGGGGAAGGGGGGCGGGGTAAGTTGATGTGGGACTATTTTGGCAAGATTATTCTGGTGTTCGGCATGCTCCTCGTGGCCGTGGGCGGTTTGATGCTTCTCGCTGGTAAAATCGGCCTGGGACGCCTGCCTGGTGATATTTTTATACAGAAGGGGAATTTCAGTTTTTATTTTCCCCTGGGAACCTGCATCATCTTGAGTATACTGCTTACCATAATTGTCAGTTTCATCCGCCGGTGACGAACCGTTTACACCGGCTTGTTTTTTTATGAAAGGATTTTAAATATTTTTTGTCGAAAGATGAATTATTTACTAAATTATTAGCGGGGGATGAGCTTGCCGGTAAGGAAAATACTGTTTCTGGTTTCTCTTACGGCGTGTGCGGCGGTGCTTTTTGTCTTGCGGGTGGAGGCTGCGGAATCGCGTAATGTGCGGGTGGCGCTCGTCACACAGGCGGACGCCGTCTCATTTAAGGTTGAGGGAAATTACCGGCTGGTTGACCAGTCAACTGGCAGGGAAATAGCGAGGCTCGTACCGGGCGAGAGTTGCCGGGCGGTACTGAAGGGCGGCAAACTGGAGCTTTACGGGAAAAATCGTTACGGTGCGTTTAACGGTCCGGTAACGGTGCGGCCTGAAAGTTTCGGGATCAGCATAGTCGGCGAAAGCGGGAATGCGGCGGAAAGGCTTTCAGCCGACGGACTGTTTGTGCTGAACGGGGAAGGCAGAATCATTCCTCTGGCCGGAGTGACTGAACCTGCGGTGGAAGCCGCGGGCGGAGTAAGTTTGCTGAAAACCGCCTCCGGGCTTGATCTGGTGTCGCTGACCGCCGCCGGTGAAACCCGGCGTTACCGCGGTAGCATGGAATTCAGGCTGGAGAACGGAAAAATTTCTGCAATCAACGAACTGGATATCGAGGACTACCTGCGCGGGGTGGTGCCGTCGGAAATGTACCCGTTCTGGCCACAGGAGGCCCTCAAGGCACAGGCGGTGGCTTCCCGCAACTACGCCCTGCAGAGGATGGAAGAAACCGGGGGAAGTGCGTTTAATTTGAGCAACAACCAGTTGAACCAGGTGTACAAGGGATACGACGCCGAGACGGCGGCGACGAACCGAGCCGTGGATGAGACACGGGGAATGGTCATGCTCAGCAAGGGCAGCCTGATTTCCGCGTTTTTTCACTCCAGCAGCGGCGGATATACCGAAAACAGCGAGGACGTCTGGACTTATCCCCTCCCTTACATCAAATGGAAGGCCGATCCTTACGATAAAAACGGCGATCATTATGACTGGCAGGTTAAGTACACTGCTCAGCAGCTTATGGATAAGCTTAAGTCGGCAGGTTACGATTTTAAGAAAATCAGGGACGTAAAAGAGGTTGCCCGAACCGACTCCGGCGCGAGGGTCAAAAAAATTACAGTGGTCGGTGACGGCCCCCCCGGAGGCAGGGTCGACATATTCAATGCCGACCGCGTAAGGACGGCCCTCGGTCTGAAAAGCGCCCGGTTTTCGATGAAGAAGGTGTTCGGCAGGGACAGTTGTCTGACCGAGGTGACATTTACGGGAAGCGGCCTCGGACACGGCCTGGGGATGTCGCAGTACGGCGCCTGCGGCATGGCCAAGCAAGGTTATAATTACCAGGACATTTTGAAATACTATTATAGTGGAATCGTCCTGGCCCCCGGTTACGGCGGAAGGCCGGCGCCGTAGAGAATTATGGGCGGGAGTTGAGCAGGTGAAGCTTTCTGATTTTGACTTTTCCCTGCCCGGTGAACTGATTGCCCAGGAGCCGCCGGAACGCAGGGATCAGTCGCGCTTGCTGGTAGTGAGATTGAACTCGGAGGAATTCGAACACCGGATGTTTAGGGATATAACCAGCTACCTCAGACCCGGCGATGCTCTCGTTATAAACGACACCAGGGTAATTCCGGCCAGGCTGATAGGTGTAAAAGCGGGCACCGGTGCGAGGATTGAAGTGCTTCTGCTAAGACAACTTGACGGTTTACGCTGGGAGGCGCTGGTCCGGCCGGGCAGGAGAGCGGGTCCCGGAACGGAAATAAGTTTCGGCGGCAAGAGTCTTGAGTGCAGGGTGATAAAGAATACCGGCTACGGCGGCAGGGTTGTGGAATTCAGATGTGACGGCTCCTTCGAAGATGCTTTGGACCGTTTGGGTTTGATGCCGCTGCCTCCGTATATAAAAAAGCCGCTTTTGGACAGGAATCGTTACCAGACCGTCTATGCCCGGCAGGCAGGGTCGGCAGCGGCCCCCACGGCCGGGCTTCATTTTTCGGAGGAACTGCTTTCCCGGATCAGAGAAAAAGGAGTTGCCGTGGTACCGGTGCTTTTGCACGTCGGTCTGGGTACTTTCCGTCCGGTGAAGGTGGAGGATATCAGAAAACACCACATGCACGCCGAATATTACGAAATTTCGGAGGGGTCGGCTGCTGAAATAAATAAGGCCAGGCGCGCGGGGGGAAAGGTGATTGCCGTCGGTACCACTACCACCCGCTGCCTGGAAAGCGCGGCGGATGACAGCGGTCAGGTCCGTGCCGGTACCGGCTGGACAGATATCTTCATTTATCCCGGCTACCGTTTTAAAGCCGTACAGGGGTTGATCACAAACTTTCACCTGCCCAAATCCACTCTTTTGATGATGGTGTGCGCCCTGGCCGGCCGGGATAAAACCCTGGCGGCTTACAGGGAGGCTGTGAACAGGCGTTACAGGTTCTTCAGCTTCGGGGACGCTATGTTGATTATTTAAACACTGTACTAATTTGAAAGAAAAGGTTAAAATGGGTAATAGCTGTGATCTGGCAAGGAGGAACACAAATTTTCGGCAAAAGGATTGAAAAAAGGTCTGCCGGCAAAGCCTTTTCCGGGCCTTTAACAGCTTTGCGGCGCTACCGGCGGCCGGGCTGAAAATTTGCGGAAAGTTATGGCTGTATCTTTTACGGTTGTATGTGAGGATCCGTCAAGCAAGGCCCGTCTGGGACTGTTGCGCACTCCTCGCGGAGTGGTGGAGACGCCGGTTTTTATGCCGGTAGGCACCCAGGCGACAGTAAAGACTATGACTCCGGAAGAAGTAAGGGAGGCCGGCGGGCGTCTCATATTAAGCAATACCTACCACCTTTATCTGAGGCCGGGACATGAATTGATCCGTGAGGCGGGAGGACTGCACAGGTTTATGCACTGGGATGGTCCGATCCTGACCGACAGCGGGGGATTTCAGGTTTTCAGCCTTGCGCCCCTGCGAAAGGTCACCGAAGAAGGTGTTGTTTTCAGATCTCATATAGACGGCACCGAGCATTTCTTCAGTCCGGAAAAGGCGACGGAAGTGCAGATGGCGCTCGGTTCCGATATCGCCATGGCTTTTGACGAGTGCGCCCCGTATCCTTGCAGCCGGGATTATGCCCGGGAGGCTCTTGAACGGACCACCCGCTGGGCTGAAAGGTGCCTGGCGGTTCACGGGAAGGAAGATCAGGGCATGTTCGGTATCGTGCAGGGAGGCATGTTTCCGGATCTTCGCGAGAGGAGCGCGCGGGAACTGGTGGACTTGAATTTTTGCGGCTATGCCGTTGGCGGGTTGAGCGTCGGGGAGCCGAAGGATTTGATGTACGAGGTGCTGGATCATACCATGCAGTTCCTTCCCGCAGAAAAGCCGCGCTACCTTATGGGGGTCGGTTCTCCAGACTGTCTCGTGGAGGGTGTTGTAAGGGGGGTCGACATGTTCGACTGCGTGCTGCCGACCAGGATAGCCCGGAACGGGACGGTTTTGACCCGCAGGGGGAAAATCGTGGTCCGCAACGCCGAATACGCGAGGGATTTTACTCCCCTGGACCCGGAATGCGACTGTTACGCCTGCAGACACTACCACCGCGCTTATGTCAGGCACCTGATCAAGTCGGGCGAAGTGCTCGGTATCCGCCTTACCACCATACACAACCTCTATTTCGTGTTGAAACTGATGGAAGAATTGAGGGAAGCTGTGCGTGAAGGGAAGACGAGAGAGTTCAGGACCAGTTTTTTTAAAAAATACCACGCAGCTTGACTTCTTTAAATTTATCCGCAAAAAAGGATTTCCCTCAGTCGGAACGAAATTAAACGAATTTAGAAGCAATTAGAAAGGGGGTCTGGGAGTGAATTCACAAGTAATCACCTGGCTGTATATAGCCGGACTTTTTCTGGTTCTGTACTTTCTAATGATCCGGCCGCAGCAGCAGCGCCAGAAAAAGCACCAGGAGATGCTGAAAAGCCTTAAGACGGATGACAGGGTAATAACTGTCGGCGGCATTTACGGTACAATCGTCAAGATCAAAGACAAGTCTGTTGTGCTGAGAGTGGCCGATAACGTGCGCATAGAGTTTTCCAAAACAGCCATCTCTGGAATCATTAGCAAGGATGAAGAAGAAAAAGGTAGCGACTAGGCCAAAAAGGAGTAGACCTGTCGTCTGCTCCTTTTCTCCTAATCGCTTGACCGTCCGGTTGTGGGGGGTTGTCCGGTAATGATCACCCTGGAAGACCTGAAAAAGGATCCCGTAGTCGACGCCTTTATCCGTAAAGGCAACAAGTATCTCGGCGTGCTGGGTTTTACCGAACACAGCTACCGTCACGTAAACCTGGTTTCCAGCATCGCCAAAAACATCCTCGAGCGGCTGGGATATCCCCAAAGGCAGGCCGAACTGGCGTCCATGGCGGGGTACATGCACGATATCGGAAACGTGATCAGCCGCAATGACCACGGTATTTCAGGGGCTGTAATCACCTACCCGATTTTAATGCAGATGGGAATGCATCCTGACGAAATTGCCACTGTAATCTCGGCTATCGCCAACCACGAGGAGCAGTACGGACACGCCGTGAACAGCGTGGCGGCCGCACTGATTGTGGCGGACAAATCCGACGTTCACCGCTCGAGGGTGCGTAACCCCGATTTTGCCACATTCGATATTCACGACCGGGTCAACTACGCGGTCGAACATTCTTTCCTCTGGGTGGCTGACGACAAGCGGACAATTACCATGGAGCTTACCATCGATATCGACATCTGTCCGGTTATGGAATATTTCGAGATATTTTTGAGCCGCATGATCATGTGCAGGCGGGCGGCAGCTTTTCTGAAATGCAATTTTGAGCTGGTGGTTAACGGAGCCAAGCTGCTGTAGCCGGTGGTTCCAGATAAAGATGCCATAGGGGGAATGGAACATGAAGTGGAACAATATCCTGAAGCTGCTTGGTGTCATTTTGGTCGTGGCCGCGGCGGCAGTCATGACTGTATTGCCGGTTATTCCGGGCGTAAAATGGCTGCCCTTTGTCAATTTGATCAAGCAGGGACTTGATTTGAAGGGCGGCGTCCATGTGGTCCTGGAGGCGGTGGACACCCCGGAGGCGCAGGTGACTCCCGACAGGGTGAAGCAAGCCATGGCCATCATTGAAAACAGGGTCAACGCTTTCGGAGTGACCGAGCCGATCATCCAGCAGGAGGGGTCCCGCAGGATAATCGTTGAACTGGCCGGGGTGAGTGATCCTGACGAAGCGGTGCGCAATCTGATTAAGACGGCATACCTGGAGTTCAAGCTGGAGGACGGGACTACGATACTGACCGGCGGCCAGTTGAAGAACGCGGTGGAAGGGAAAAATCCGCAGAGCGGTCAGGCCGAGGTCAACCTTGAGTTTGAACCGGACGGCGCGAGGACTTTTGCAGAAGTCACCGCCGCCAATGTCGGCAAGAGAATTGCGATTTACCTGGACGGGAACCTGATCCAGGCTCCGGTGATCAAAGAGCCGATTCCGGACGGAAAAGCGCAGATATCTCCTTACGAGTCGCTGGAGGAAGCCCACAATATCGCCGTTCTGCTCCGTTCCGGTTCGCTGCCGGTGAAAATCGATGTCATGGAAAAAAGAACGGTCGGTCCCACACTCGGGTCGGATTCGTTGAACAAGTCGATAAAAGCCGGGGTTGCCGGAATAATCGCAATCTTGACTTTCATGATTGTATATTACCGCGTACCTGGTATGGTGGCCAACCTTGCGCTGGTCATATATGCTATTCTGGTGTTGCTCATATTTGCGGCCCTCCATGTGACCATGACCCTGCCGGGCATAGCGGGTTTCCTCCTCTCCCTGGGCATGGCCGTTGACGCGAACGTAATCATCTTTGAAAGGCTCAAAGAGGAACTGTGGTCCGGAAAATCCCTGCGCTCTTCCATCGATACCGGCTTCAAGCGGGCGTTTGTGGCCATTTTTGATTCCAATGCAACCACGCTCATTGCAGCAGCGGTGCTTTATTACTTTGGAACGGGCCCCATAAAAGGCTTTGCGGTGACGCTTTCCATAGGCATCATGGCCAGCATGTTCACTGCCATTACCATGACCAAATGGTTGCTCCACCTGGTTGCGGCCAGCAACATAGTGCGGAACACAAAACTTTACGGAGCTTAGGGGGGAGATTCATTGAGGTTACGGGACAGAAAGCCGTTTCATTTTGTGAAACTCAGGAAGATATGGTATATCATCTCGATTCTTATCATACTTCCCGGTATTATTTCTCTTTTCAGCCAGGGCCTGAACCTGGGCATTGATTTCAGAGGCGGCAGCCTGCTGGATTTAAGGTTCAGCCAGCCTGTCGAAGTTGAGCAGGTAAGGGGTTTGTTGGCCGGCTTCGGCCTGGAGGGGGCCTCTATTCAGAGGAGCGATCAAACCGACTTTTTAATTAGAACCAGGGAACTCTCGGAGGATGAGAGCCGGGATATAGTCCAGCAGTTGAACGATAAGCTTGGAGGAGTCACGGTACTGAGGACGGAACGGGTCGGGCCGGTAATCGGGCAGGAACTGATCAGAAAAGCAATGTACGCTTTGGGAGCGGCTTCCGTTTTAATGGTTATATATATAACCTGGCGCTTTGAGTTTAAACAGGGCATTGCCGCTGTTCTCGCACTCATTCACGACGTACTGGTCGTGGCGGGTGTTTTCTCGATTTTTCAAATTGAAGTGGACAGCACTTTTATCGCTGCCATCCTGACGATCATCGGTTATTCGATCAATGACACGATTGTTATTTTTGACAGGATCCGGGAGAATATCTTGAACAAGAAAAAGGGCGAGGCCGTCGAGGACGTTATCAACACCAGTTTGTGGCAGACAATGGCTCGTTCCATCAATACGGTGCTGACCGTCGAAATTATTCTCGTCGCCTTGTTGCTGCTCGGCGGCCCGACGGTGCGGAACCTTGTGCTGGCGCTTCTCATCGGGATAACCAGCGGCGCTTATTCCTCGATCTGCAACGCCAGCCCGCTTTGGTACGATTTCAAGAGGCTGGAGCGCCGGGGCAGACCGAAGGCCGCCCGTGCGTAAGCTGAACCGTTGATTAATGGAGGCGCGAATTTTGCACTTTTGTTTTTTTTAAAGGGTTTTAGGATACATTAATGAAAAGTGATTTTGTATGATGTTGAAAAAATCATGGAAAATGACAGGCAAAATGCGATCCTCCAGTCACTTAAGGAAATGCTGACCGATCTGGCGGTGAAAGTTGAAAAGATGAAGCTGGCGGAATATGTCCGACTGCTGGAAAATCCATGGCGGCTGATGTATATAAATTTTATCGCCGGAATTGCCAGGGGAGTCGGTATAGCGGTCGGATTCACCATCCTCGGCGCCATTGTAGTATACATTCTGAGAGAACTGGTCATGCTCAATCTTCCTTTTATCGGCGGACTGATTGCCGAGATAGTGCGCATGGTTCAAACGAGAGTCGGTTCTTGAAACGGGAGGCGGAAAATTGCGGGAAGAAAAACTTATGGAATTTAAAAGGCGGCTCCTCGATGAAAGAAAAAAATTGACAGACCGTATCAAGTTTATAAACGAACAGGGGATGGGGGTCCCCCTGGGGACTTCGGTGAGCGAACTTTCGTCGTATGACAATCATCCCGCGGACCTGGGAACGGAAGTTTTTGAGCGCAGCAAGGACTTCGCTTTGAGGGAAAGCGCTGCCATCACCCTGGCCGCTGTAGACGACGCTCTGAATAAAATGGAGAAGGGCACTTACGGGCTTTGTGAGGTTTGCGGCCAAGAAATTGCTGAAGAAAGGCTGGAAGCCATGCCGTCAACAACGCTGTGCCGTAATTGCAAGGAGGCGGAAGAAAAGATCCACGGGCGGCCGGTCGAAGAAAGCGTGCTGGCCGTGCCTTTTGCCAGGACTTTTACCGATGAAACTGATTCGGTCGCGTATGACGGGGAAGACGCCTGGCAGGATGTGGCACGCTACAGTGAAACGACGGACGAATGGTCGAGAGGAGGATCGTACTACGGTTATTCCGATTTCGATCTGGTAGAGGACAGGGGTGCGGTTGAGGAGGTTGACAACATTCCCTACGAGGTGGGTGAAGACGGCGTCATCTATAAAAATTTCAGGGGGACGGATGACGAGGACGAACCTGGTGAAAAAACCGGTGCCGGGAGAGATTAAAAAACGAAACGGATGAAACCATCCCGCCGGGTCCTTCTTGAATTTCCTTCCGGCCCGGGATTGAAGCCGGACGGATTAAGTTGACAGTATATGTTCGATAGTACATAATTTAATAAAACTCCGTTTGAAGGAGGCTCCGGGAAATGAATCGGAATATTCTTCTCGCTTCGGACGGCTCGGAAAACGCGCTCCGGGCCGCCGGGTTTACAGCAGATCTGGCGGCGATGGCGCCTGAAACGAAGGTAACTGTTCTGGTTGTCAACGATATACTGGAAAGGATGAAATATTATTCGCCCCTGCAGTCTCCTGTAATCTTTGAGGAAGTGGAAACCCTTTTCAGGGAAAAGTCGGAGGAAGCCCTGGAAAAGACCGTAGAGATTTTTAAAAAAAATAAATGCCCTGTTGAGGGCGTGGTCAGGGTGGGTAATCCGGCTCACGTAATAGTTGAATTCGCCCGTGAGGGTGGTTTCGATCATATTGTGATCGGCAGCCGGGGAATGGGCAGTCTCAAGGGTATTGTCATGGGCAGCGTGAGTTCAAAGGTAATCAATCTGGCGCCCTGCCCGGTGACGGTGGTGAAATAAAATTGCCGGACGCGCGCTGTTTTTCAGTGAAGCGATTTCTTGAAGTCGTCCGGGCGGTTGGATTCCAGGATCTCTCTCAACTCCTGCTGCTGTTCCTCATTCAGCAGGTCTTTGATTGCCAGCGAGCCCTGCGCCACCTTTTCCGTAAGGTAAATGGGTGTTTCTGTGCGGAGAGCCAGAGCGATGGCGTCGCTCGGCCGCGAGTCAATCACAAGTTTTTTGTCATTGTGCCACATGTGCAACTCGGCGTAGTAGGTTCCGTCCCTGATGTCATCGATGACGACCATGCTTAATTTGGCTTCCAGTTGATCGCACATGTTTTTTAAAAGATCGTGGGTCAGGGGACGGTCGAAACAGATGCCCTGAAGGGCGATGGCTATGGAATGGGCTTCGAAATGACCGATCCAAATAGGCAAGGCTCTTGACTTTTCTTCGTCTATTAGCAGAACAACTGGATTCATCATTACATCGTACGCGATTTCCTTGACTTTGACCGGGATCATGTTTTCACCTACTTTTAACAGATTTGCATGTCGGGCAGCCAATGAGAAAGGTGAACCGCTTTTTAAGATAATATTCGGAAGCAGTATCTCTGATGATAAGGTGGTTTCTATGGATTTGACATGGCTGTTTTTTATTTTGTGTCCCTATATGTTTGTTTATTTTTACCTGAATGATTTTCTTCAAATATCCAGACGGAAGATAATGGCCGTCTGGCTGCTGGGGCTGGGAGCAATCATACTGGCCTATTTTATATTGAACAAGGTCAATCCGTACCCGGCTCCGTTTCCGGCGCCGCTGTACAAGAGTTAGATGAAGCCCTCGTTGTCCGGCGAGGGCTTTTACCCGGTTTTTTTCAGCCATCACATCAAAAAAATTCTGCACAATTCAACCTTCTTTATTAATATTCTAATTGTAGCAGCTATTAATTGTCAAACTCGATTTTTAAAAGTGACGGCTTGTATACTCTGTTGTAGCAGCGTCTTTATTGTGGTATACTACTTTTTAAGTCAGACCGGCGTAAAAACGGTCGGGCCGAAAGGCAGCGGTTAGCCCGTGGGACTTTCATCTGGCATGCTTGGATGAGTAGCCCGGGCTATTTGTATTTGGACGGGAGTGTGGGCAAGGCTTGAATGAAAAGATCAGGGCGGCTCGTTTGTCAATCCTTACCAACACCATACTGACACTGGGCAAGCTGGTTGCCGGAATAATGATGAATTCCGTAAGCGTCGTTTCCGAAGCCATGCATTCGGGCATAGATTTGGTAGCCGCCATGTTCGCATTTTTTTCAGTGAGGGAATCTTCCAAGCCGGCCGACGAAAGACATCGCTACGGCCACGGAAAATTCGAAAACCTGGCCAGTATCGCGGAGGCAATGCTTATCCTGGCGGCCGCCGGCCTGATCATATACAGTTCGGTCCCGAAACTGCTGGGAGGCGCCGAAATTCATTCTCTCGGTCTGGGCGGGATTGTAATGGGCGTTTCAGCGGTGGTAAACTTTTTTGTTTCGAGAGAGCTGATGAGAGTCGCAAGGAGGACGGAATCGCCGGCCATAGCCGCCGACGCGTGGCACCTGCGCACAGACGTATATACTTCGGTTGGCGTTTTGGCGGGTATAGTCGCCATAAAAGCGACCGGGCTGACCATCCTTGACCCGGTAATCGCCATAGCAGTCACGCTGTTCATAATAAAGGCCGCCCTGGATTTAATCCGCGAATCCATGCGTAGTTTGCTGGACGTAAGGCTGCCGGAGACGGAGGAAAAAGAGATAAGGGAGGTCTTGCGGCGGCATGCCGGACATTTTGTGGAGTTTCACGAACTCAGAACGAGAAGGGCCGGGTCACAGCGTTATATAGACCTGCATCTGGTGGTCCCGGTGGAAAGGGCCTTCAACGACATTCACAACCTGTGTGACAGGATTGAAGAAGACTTGAGCGCAAGGTTCAAAGACACCCACGTCTTAATTCACACCGAGCCGTGCGACCGGAATTGCCCGGAATGCAGCCGGAAGGAAGAAAACCGGCGGGGTGCGGGGTGCGGGCAGGGCTGAATTTTTTTTGCCTTTTTTTATTTTTCGCTTATTTTTAACTAGATAAGTGACCATACTATTGGTAAAAATTGAAGGAGGTTTTAATAGGTGACTTCTGCACTAGCTGAATATTTCAATGCGGTTTGCAACCGCCTGCCCGGCGAGGCGGAGAGGGTTCTCCAGGCTCTGGAAAAACACGGGCCCATGAACAAGGAGGAACTCTCCCTGGGCGCCACGGTTAAGAGAGCCGTGCTGGATCACATCGTCATGCAGCTTTATGCTCTCGGCCTGGTGGAGGTGGCAACCGAGGGCAAGAGCAAAATGTGCAGCATTACAAATCTCGGGTGGGATTTTTTGAGCCTGAAGAGCGCCGGTTGAACAACCGGCGTTTTTAGTTCCCGCGGGGGAAAGAGCGCCTCCGGCCGGCGCCTTGCCGCAGCGGCTGCCGTTATCGCGTGGCGCCGACTGCATTGCCAAAAGCCGTACCCTCGATTATAATCTAATTGTTATGAGAGATATTGCCAGGAATCACCGGAAAAAAATCTGGCGGGTCGGGGAACCGGCCCCGGATCTCTGCCGCATATTGTCAAAAAAGCTGAACATATCCCGCATTCTGGCGCAAATACTGGTGAACCGCGGAGTCTATACCGTCGATCAGGCCAGGGCCTTTCTGGACTGCGGGCTGGAACGGCTGCACGACCCGCTGCTGTTGACCGATATGGGAAAAGCGGCATGTAGAATTGTGCAGGCAGCCGGCGCCGGTGAGAAGATACTTGTCTACGGCGACTACGATGCGGACGGAATAACGGCGACTGTTCTGATGATAAAGCTTTTGAGGCGGATAGGCGCGAATGCTGATTACTACGTGCCGGACCGGCTGAATGAAGGGTACGGGGTGCACCTGGACGTTTTAAAGAAAGCCGTGGCAGGCGGAGTGAGGCTTGTCGTTACGGTGGACTGCGGTATAAGCGCCGTTGAAGAATCTGTCTGGGCGGCGGATAACGGCCTGGAGATGATTATTACCGACCATCACGAGCCTTCTCCGGTTCTGCCCGGGGCTTTTGCCGTGGTCAATCCGAAGAGAAGGGACTGCAAATATCCTTTTAGAGAACTGGCCGGCGCAGGCGTGGCTCTGAAGCTGGCCCAGGCGGCACTGAGCCTTCTTGGTGCGGGAAGTGACGACTGGATGGAATATCTGGACCTTGCCTGCGTGGGAACGATAGCCGATATAGTGCCTTTGCTGGGCGAAAACAGAATCCTGGTAAAGCATGGCCTGCCCAGGCTGGCGGAAACAGGGAATCCTGGGCTTCAGGCCCTGATGGAGGCAAGCGGATTAAACGGGAGCGATGTAGATGCGCGGGAAGTGGGTTTCGGCCTGGTCCCGAGGCTGAACGCGGCCGGCAGGGTGGGGAACCCCGCCCTGGCGGTAGAGCTCTTGCTCGCGGAAGATATCGGAGAAGCGCGGGAACTGGCCGGGGAATTAAACAGGAGGAACCAGGTCAGGCAAAAGATTGAGGCGGATGTTTTGGGGGAAGCTGTCAGATTGATTGAAGAAGGTCCCGAACCGGAAACAGCCCCGGCAATCGTGCTGGCTTCGGAAAACTGGCACCCCGGTGTGACGGGCATTGTTGCCTCCCGCATAGCGGAGCGCTATCACCGGCCGGTGTTTTTAATCGCCCTGGAGGGGGGCGTGGGGAAGGGATCGGCCAGAAGCACACCGGAATTCGATTTGTATAAGGCACTAACGCACTGCGGGGATTACCTGGACAATTACGGGGGGCATACCCTGGCGGCCGGATTCACGATAAACGGCGGCAATATCGACAAATTCCGTGAGACAATGCTTTCATACGCCGGACAGGTTCTCGGCGGCAAGGAGCTCGTTCCCAAGCTGAATCTGGACTGCATAGTGGGCATGGACCAGCTTTCGGAAAAGCTTGCCGCTGAGATACAGCTTTTGCAGCCTTTCGGACAGGGCAATCCGGAACCGCTGCTTGCCTGCATGAAGGCTTCAGTCCTGGAAAGCCGCACCGTCGGAAAGGAATCTTCCCATTTAAGGCTTCGCCTGCGCGGGAACATTGCGGTATTTAACGCCATAGGCTTCAATCTGAGCGCGCATGCCGGTGCTCTCGCCTCTTCGGATAAGGTGGATCTCGCTTTTGCCGTCGGTGTCAACGAGTTCAACGGCAGGCGTTCGCTGCAGCTCGAGATAAAAGACCTCGTCGCCCCGGCCGCGCTCGAACTGACTGGAGAAAGCCGGAGCGGACGGGTATCCGAAGAATTGTTGCCAAAACCCTTGGCGGGGCATGCAGACAGCGCGGACAGTCTTTTTGTCCCCGAATTTGTCGGCGGGGTTTTGAAAGGGCTGAAACTGTCCGGGAGGCCGGAATGCGCCGGCGGCGCGGAAAGGGTTTCCCGGGCGGTGGATTTTGTGGACTTGCGGAATCTGCTTGAAAGGCAGTCCATACTGAAGGAATTGGCCGTTGAGGGAGGGCGGTCGCTTGTAATTACCGCCTGCGGCTACCAGGTTGTTGAACTGGAACATTACCTGCGGCTTGCAGGTCCTTGGCCCGCCGGCAGCACGGCTTTCTGCCACGGCGGCGTCTCCGGCCCGGAGAGGTCACGCATTTCTGAAATGTTCAAAGCGGGAAAACTGAGTGCTCTCGTCGCAACCCCGGATATACTGTCCTTTGTTGGGGAAAGCGCTTCCCGCGTGTTCCTCTATCATCTTCCGTTCAGTCCGGCAACGGTTAATTCGGCAATAGCCGCCTTAAAACCTGGCGGGATGCTGTATTTGCTCTGCAATTCGGAAGACTACAGGGACAATATTGAAAACCTTGATACCATAGCGCCCGAGCGCGGCATTCTGGCTTATTTCTACAAGGAGCTTGTCCGCATGTGGAGGCGCGGCGGGGCCGGCGCAGTGGAAATAGATACGGTAAGGTTCACGGGGCTGATGAAAAAAGCCGGCTTTTTGAATTTCCGGAGATACACCGCCGAGATTGCATTGATGGTTTTGGAAGAACTCGGGCTGATAAGAAGCTGCAGGGAAGAAAACCGCGTTCGGGTAAGGCTGCTGCCACCGCCGGAACAGAAGAAGGACTTAATGGAGGCTCGGACATACCGGCACCTTCATCAGATAAAAGAGGATTCGACAAAATGGATGAGGAAATTTTTAAACGAACCTTCACACAGTTTTTTAAATGTTTTACATGTCACCAGTCTGGGGGGGTGAAAAAATGGACCTGAAAAGCAGGATCAGGGAGATACGCGATTTTCCGCGGGAAGGGATCAACTACAAGGATGTATCCACCCTGCTTCTGGACAGTGAGGCCTACCGGTACGCGATCAAAGAACTTGTGAGGCAGTGCAAGTATAAGAATGCAGAACTGATTGTGTGTCCGAAGGCGCGCGGTTTGATCATCGGGGCGCCCCTGGCATATGTCCTTGGTGCGGGCCTGGCCGTTCTCTACAGGACGGACAGGGAGCCGGGGGAAGGCATTGTCAGGCATTACGGCCCGGAATTTGCGGATGAAGCTGTTCAAATAAACCGGGACGCTGTCAAGCCCGGAATGAAAGTCCTGGTGGTGGACGAACTGATCGCCACGGGAGGTACGGCCGCAGCCGCTGTCAGGCTGGTTGAGGAACTCGGCGGCGAAGTTGTCGGAACGGTATTTCTGATTGAATTGACAGGTTTGGGTGGTAGAGTTAAGTTGCAGAATTATGATACAATATCATTAGTACAATATAATTATTAGAAGGATCAGGAACACTTATGGAAATTCCCGCTTATTCCTCTTCCGGGGAACAGCAGGTGTCGGTCCGGACCGGACCGGCCAGGACGGAAGAAAAAGGCGAACCTGGGAAGCTCAAATATGATCCGGGGAAGTCCCTGGAAGAGCTTATAAATATGATCAGGGAATACAACCCCGCGGCAGATGCTCTATTCATCCGGGGCGCGTATGAGTATGCCGAAAAAGCCCACCGGGAACAGAGGAGATTCTCCGGCGAGCCCTATATTGTCCATCCCCTGGAAGTCGCTAAGATACTCGCGGGGCTGGAACTCGATCAGGAAACCATAGTTGCCGGACTGTTGCATGATGTGATCGAGGATACGGGCCTGACCCTCGAGGATATGAGGGAGAAGTTCGGAGGGGAAGTAACCCTGCTTGTGGACGGGGTTACGAAGCTAAGCCGGATCGAGTACAAGTCGAAAGAGGAGCAGCAGGCGGAAAATCTCCGGAAAATGTTTCTGGCAATGGCCAAGGACATCCGGGTAATTCTTATAAAGCTTGCCGACCGTCTGCACAACCTGCGCACCCTGAAATATCACCACGGGCCGAAGCAGCTTGAGATTGCCCAGGAGACGCTTGAGATATTCGCTCCCCTGGCGCACCGGCTTGGAATATACAAGATCAAGTGGGAGCTTGAAGACCTCGCGTTCCGCTTTAAGGAGCCGGAGAAATATTTTGAGCTGGTTGAGAAGATAGCCAAGACCCGCGACAAGCGGGAGGAATACATTAATTCGGTGATTGCGGTTCTGCTGGAGAAACTCTCCGCAATGGGCATTCACGCGGATGTCCAGGGCCGTCCGAAACACCTCCTCAGCATTTATGAGAAAATGGTCGTGCAGCAGAAGGAACTGAACGAGATTTACGACGTCATGGCGGTGCGCTGTCTGGTCAACACCATCAGGGACTGCTACGCGACCCTGGGCATCGTTCACACTATGTGGACGCCGATTCCCGGACGGTTTAAGGATCACATCGCCATGCCCAAGTCGAATATGTACCAGTCTATTCATACTACTGTGATCGGTCCCCAGGGGGAACCGCTGGAAATCCAGATTCGCACGCGGGAAATGCACCGCACGGCGGAATACGGAATAGCCGCCCACTGGAGATATAAGGAAGGCGGCCGCGGGGACCGGGAGTTCGACAAGAAGCTTGCCTGGCTGCGCCAACTCCTGGAATGGCAGCACGATATGGGTGACGCCAGGGATTTCATGGAAAGCCTCAAGATAGACCTCTTTGCCGATTCTGTTTTTGTCTTTTCGCCAAAGGGCGAGGTGTTGGAACTGCCGGCCGGTTCAGTACCGCTCGATTTTGCCTACCGGATTCACACCGATGTGGGGCACCGCTGTATCGGCGCTAAAATAAACGGCCGTCTGGCGCCTCTCGACTATGTTTTGAAAAACGGCGACATCGTTGAAATCATTACCTCGAAAACGGGCGGTCCGAAGCGCGACTGGATGAACCTGGTTAAAACCTCCCACGCCAAGACGAAAATACGGCAGTGGTTTAAAAAGGAACAGCGCGAGGAGAACATTTTCAAAGGGAAAGAGAGCCTTGAACGGGAGGCGAAGAAACAGGGGGTTGAGTTGGAACAGTCAAAATATGAAAAGATAATGGAACTGGCAAAGAAATTCAACATACTCACCCTCGACGATTTGCACGCGGCTGTAGGAGACGGAACGCTATCCGCCGTTAACATCGTGGCCAAGATCAAGGCGGAGGAAACCAGGACGGAGAAAAAAGGCTTGCTGGCCGAGGAAGTACAGGTTTTAAAAACCGAAATCAAAACGGCCGGCGGCTGGGGCAAGCCGACCCAGGGTATACGGGTCAAGGGCATAGACAATCTCCTGATCAGGCTGTCTCACTGCTGCAACCCGGTGCCGGGCGACCCCATCTCCGGTTATATAACGAGGGGACGGGGAGTGTCCATTCACCGCACCGACTGCAGAAATATGCTCGTTTACCGGCAGAATGAAGGGGAACGGCTGGTGGAGGTGGCCTGGGACAAAGACTTCAAGGAGCCTTTTCAGGTCAAGCTCGAGATTTCCGGGATGGACCGCGCGGGCCTTTTGAGCGACGTGATGGCCGTCTTGAGCGAGATGAAAATTAGCGCAAACTGGGTTACGGCCCGAGGAAGAAAGGACGGAGGGGCCGTGATTGAAATAGTTATTGAGATGAGGTGCCTCGAACAACTGGAATATATAATCAATAAAATCGCCAGGGTCAAAGACGTGTACGAGGTCAAGCGCGTCAGTTTCAGCGGCCGTCAATTGAATTAAAGGAGGATGCCGGAACTTTGAGGGCGGTTGTGCAGAGAGTTGTCCGGGGCGCGGTCAGGGTGGACGGTGCCTTGATCGCTGAAATAGGCCCCGGGCTGGTTGTTCTTTTGGGCGTCGGCAGCGGTGATGCTGAAGACGACGCCGCCTACCTCGCCGACAAAATCGCGCACTTGAGGATATTTGAAGACGGGCAGGGGAAAATGAACCTCTCTGTTCTGGACAGGGGCGGCTCGGTTTTGGTGGTCTCGCAGTTCACATTGTACGGTGACTGCCGGAAAGGCAGGCGGCCGGGTTTTTCAGACGCGTCTCCGTCCGGGGAAGCCGCCGTCCTTTATGATAAATTTATCGAGGAACTTGAGAAACACGGTTTGCAGGTTGCTACGGGCTGTTTCCGGGAGCACATGACCGTTGAAATCGCCAACGACGGTCCAGTTACATTATTGCTCGACAGCAAAAAAAATTTTTGACGGAGGTGCGAGTTTCTTTGATTTTTGCAGGAATTCCGGTTGGAATGATGGACTCGAACTGCTACATAGTGGGCTGCGAGGAAACGAAAGAGGGCGCAGTTATCGATCCCGGCGCCGAGGCGAGGAAGATATTGAAAAAAATAGACGATCTCGGGCTCAAGATCAAGTACATCGTTTTGACGCACGGTCACGTTGATCATGTCGGCGCGCTTGCCGAAGTGCAGAAGGCTACGGGGGCCAAGGTTCTTATTCACGCCGAGGACGCGGCCATGCTCACCGATTCGCGCAGGAACCTTTCGATGTACGTGGGGGCGGGGCTTACCTTCAAGGATGCCGACCGGATGTTGCAGGACGGCGATAAAATAAAGGTGGGGAACGTCACTATGGATGTGATTCATACTCCCGGCCACACCAGGGGCGGCATCAGCCTGAAGCTGGACCCGGATGTGCTGATAACCGGGGATACCCTGTTTGCCGGTTCGGTGGGGCGGTCGGATTTTCCGGGCGGCAGCCACTCGCAGCTCATATCCTCCATAAAAAACAAGCTGCTGGTGTTCCCGCCGGAGACGAAGGTTTACCCCGGACACGGTCCCGCATCAACCATAGCGGAAGAAAAACGTTACAATCCGTTTCTCAGATGATGGGAGGACAGACCGGCGCATCACCCATCTGTGCGGAGTGCCGCATCCGGCTTTGCGAAGGCCAACCCGCAACGGTAATTCTGCAAATTGACAACGGGGTTAATTTTTCATAAAATGGTTGTCAGAACAAAATAAAGACGGGACATGCTTTCCGGGAAGGAATGTCCCGGATGTTTCCGGTATATTAAAGCGATGACCGGGCCGAGTATGCGCATTTGCCTACGGCAGGGAGGGAGGGTCGCAGACTGAAAGCTTTCCTCATAGGCGGGCGTTGAAAAACCCCCGGGAGCGGCCGCCGAAAGTTCTCACGCGGATCAGTAGGCCGGCCCGGATGCCCCCGTTACGGGTTACAGAGGGATTACCCGCGGGGTTTTCCGAAAAAGGGTGGCACCACGGATAGGCATATCCGTCCCTGGTAGTGCTGTGGCATGCCGGGGGCGGTTTTTTTTAAGGAGGGATTCCCATGCTGACCACGCGCCCGCGCGGCACCAACGACATTCTGCCGGGAGAGGTGGAGAAGTGGCATTATATTGAGAGTGTAATCCGACGTTTGTGCTTCGAGTACGGTTACTCGGAAATCCGGACGCCCGTTTTTGAACATACCGAACTTTTTTTGCGCGGCGTGGGAGATACGACGGACGTCGTGAAGAAAGAAATGTATGTCTTTACCGACCGTGGGGGAAGGAGCGTCACGCTCAGACCTGAAAACACCGCACCGGTGGTAAGGGCGTACCTTGAAAACAAACTCTATGCCGGACCGCAACCGGTCAAACTGTACTACCTCGGGCCGATGTTCCGGTATGACAGGCCGCAGGCCGGCAGGTTCCGTCAGTTTCACCAGTTCGGGGTGGAGGTGCTGGGGTCGGACGACCCGGCCGTCGACGCCGAAGTTATCGCAATGGCCATGGATTTTTACGCGAGGCTGGGGCTGAAAGGGCTCGAATTGCATGTAAACAGCGTCGGATGTCCGGTCTGCCGGCCGCTGATGATACGGAGGCTTCGGGAGTATTTCCTCCCGCAGTTTGAGCGCCTGTGCAAGAATTGCAAAGACAGGCTTGAGAAAAATCCGTTGAGAATTCTCGACTGCAAGGAGGAACGCTGCAGGGAGACAGGAGAAAACGCGCCAGTCGTTTTTGAAACTTTGTGTGAAAGCTGTTTCAAGCACTTTGAATCGGTCGAAAGACATCTCGATCTGCTGGAAATTGATTATATGGTCAATCCACGCCTGGTGCGCGGCCTTGACTATTATACCCACACCGCTTTTGAGATAATGGCTGAAGATGTCGGAGCCCAGGGTTCCATCGGCGGAGGAGGCCGGTATAACGGGCTGATAGAGACGTGCGGCGGATCGCCGACGCCCGGGATCGGGTATGCGCTGGGACTGGAGAGGATAATTCTGGCTATGGAGAGCCAGGGAATAACCGTGCCGGGAATAAACAAGCCTCTCGTGTTTGTTGTAACGGCGGGAGAGGGGTCAAACGGCGAGGCGTATAAAATCCTGTTCAGGCTTCGCTCTGCAGGAATTTCCGCGGATAAGGACTACCTCGGCAGAAGTTTGAAGGCGCAGATGAAATTTGCCGGCCGAGCCGGGGCCAGATACGCGCTGATCATCGGTGAAGAGGAGTTGAAAAAGGGGCTTGTTCTCGTCAGGGACATGACCAGGGGCGAGCAGGAGGAAGTGCCGGCCGGCGAGGCCGCAGGATATCTGGTGAGGAAAATCGGCAACTGCGAGGGAGGAAAAAGGATAAATGATTGAATCGATGAACGGGTTGAAACGTACCCATTATTGCGGGAGCCTGCGAATTGAAAACGTGGGGCAGCAGACTGTTTTGACGGGCTGGGTGCAGCGCCGGAGAGACCACGGGGGCCTCATCTTTATCGATTTGAGGGACAGGACCGGATTGGTGCAGGTGGTTTTCAGTCCTGATTTACATAAAGATGCTTTTGCAAAAGCGGAGACAGTCCGCAATGAATATGTAATTGCCGTGGCGGGTGAAGTATGCCGGCGCCCGGAAGGAACCGAAAACCCGAACCTGGCCACCGGCCGGGTGGAAGTGCTGGCCCGCGAACTCAAGATTTTAAACAGGGCCAAAACACCGCCCTTTTATATCGAGGACGGCATAGAAGTGGACGAGAATCTCAGGCTCCGCTACCGTTATCTCGACCTGCGCCGCCCGGAAATGCAGGAGGCTTTGATCCTGCGCCACAAGGCCGCCAAAACCGTAAGGGACTTCTTAAACGAACATGGTTTTCTGGAAATTGAGACGCCAATGCTGACCAAGAGCACTCCGGAAGGGGCCAGGGACTACCTTGTGCCGAGCCGGGTGAACCCCGGCAGGTTCTACGCATTGCCCCAGTCCCCCCAGTTATTCAAGCAGATTCTTATGGTAGCGGGCTTTGACAGGTATTACCAGATAGTCCGCTGTTTCAGGGACGAGGATTTGCGGGCGGACCGCCAGCCAGAGTTTACCCAGATTGATGTGGAGATGTCATTTGTCGATGTCGATGATGTCCTGGATCTGATGGAGGAAATGATTGCAAAACTATTCAGGGAAACTGCCGGTCTGGAGATTGCCCGCCCGTTTCCGAGAATGTCTTACCGGGAAGCGGTGGACCGCTTCGGCACCGACAAGCCTGACATCCGCTTCGGTCTGGAGTTGAAAGACATATCGGATATTTCCGCCCGCTGCGGGTTCAAAGTTTTTTCGTCGGCGGTTGAAAACGGAGGCCTGGTTAAAGGAATTAACGCCAAAGGCTGCGCTTCTTTCAGCCGGAAGGAAATCGACGACCTCACTGCGTACGCTTCGGTGTACAGGGCGAAGGGACTGGCGTATTTCGTGGTCGCGGAGGACGGGGTGAAGTCGGCTATCGCCAAATTCTTTAACGAGGACGAGCTTTCCGGCATCATTGAACGAATGGAGGCGGAGCCCGGGGATCTTCTGCTTTTTGTTGCAGACAAGCCCCGGATTGTTGAAGATTCCCTTGCCGCCCTCCGGCTTCATCTCGGCGAACGGCTGGGACTGATCCCGGAAGATACCTACCGGTTTGTTTGGGTAGTTGATTTTCCGCTGCTGGAATACGACCGGGAAGAAGGCAGGTTCGTGGCCATGCACCACCCTTTTACGGCGCCGGCCGACAGCGACATAGCGCTGCTTGAAACCGGTCCGGAACGAGTGAGGGCAAAAGCTTACGACCTCGTCCTCAACGGGATGGAGATCGGCGGTGGCAGTATCCGCATTCACCGCAGGGATATCCAGGAGAAGCTGTTTTCTGCAATAGGGCTCGGGCGGACGGAAGCCGAAGAGAAATTCGGATTTCTGCTTGAGGCCTTTGAATACGGGACTCCGCCCCATGGCGGGATAGCTTTCGGGTTTGACAGGCTCATAATGATTCTGGCGAAAAGAAAGAGCATCAGAGACGTTATACCTTTTCCAAAGACCCAGAGCGCCACTTGTCTGTTGACCCAGGCCCCGGCTCCGGTGGCAGCGGAACAGCTCAAGGAGCTTCACATCCGGACCGATGCGAGAAAAACGGTTTCCTTAGAAAACAATGCATAAACGGTCCGGGCATTTATCAGACTAAATGCAAAGATTGCCTGTGCCTTTGGCACTTGTAAATGCCCTGGCGGTGTGTTAACATAGAATTGGTCGAAGAAATCACCCTGCTGTGTACGTGATCGGCCTTGAAGTTTTGAGCCAACACCATTACCTAGGGAGTCTTACTCTGGATATGGCTTGCACGCCTCCATGCCGGGGAAGCAAAAGATATTCAGGAAGACACCCACCTGTTGAGAGCAGGTTCAAAAAACTTTTGGGGGTCACGGCATTAGTGGGGTTTTTGTTAAGTGCGGCACCGGGGTTTTCAGTTTTTCGGCCGCTTGTGGCCGGCAACTGGGAACCTTTGTTTTTAAGGGGGACTGCGTATGCCTGAGAGGTTTTCCAGAACCGCCCGATTATTGGGAGAGGAAATAATGGAATGCCTGGGAAGATGCGGGGTGGCAGTATTCGGCCTGGGCGGGGTCGGGTCTTTCGCGGCGGAGGGTCTGGCCAGGGCCGGTGTCGGTGAGTTTTACCTGGTTGATTATGATGTCGTTGATATAACCAACATAAACAGGCAAATTCACGCTTTAACCGATACGGTGGGCCGGCCCAAGACGGAACTGATGGCCGAACGGATCGGGCGGATCAACCCGAAAGCGCGGGTGACGGCCGTGCAGGAGCGCTACGTGCCTGGAGAGGGCTGCAAATTGATTCCTCCGGAACTTGATTATCTCGTTGACGCCATCGACGATGTTCCCGCAAAAGTGGATCTGATTCTGAATTCATTGAGAATGGGAATTCCGGTGCTATCGGCCATGGGAGCGGGAAACAGGCTCGATCCCGGCAAGCTCAGAATAGCGGACATTTCCTCTACGAGCACCTGCCCTCTGGCGAAGGCCGTCCGCAAAAAATTAAAGGATGCCGGGGTGGAAAAGGGCGTTAAAACGGTTTTTTCAACGGAGAAACCGGCCAGACCGCATATCGATGCGGCAGTGGAAGCCAGGGCCGGCCCTTTGAGGCGGCAGGTACACGGAAGTGTTTCTTTCGTCCCTTCTGTCGCCGGCTTGCTCATAGCGGGGGAAGTGGTGAGGGACCTGGCCGCCCGGGGGAAACGCCGGTATTCCTGTTGATATGGAATTAATATAAATATCGGCATGCATCTTCCAAAAACACCGGTTTGTAGTTACTTTAAATTATGACAGGAGTCTTAATAATTGACAAAAGGTTTTAAAGGGTATTATAATTTATTATGATAAATGTACAAAAGTTTTAGGAATTGCCGTTAAATTTTATACAATTTTTCATCAGATCCAAACTTATTATTATTTCTAAAATGATTTTAAAAAAGAAAAGAAAGGGAAAGGGGAGAGTGGTTTGGCAGATATCCTGGCCTTGAGCGATAATGATTTCAAAAAACTGATAAGCGAATCGGCAACCCCCGTGCTGGTGGATTTCTGGGCGGAATGGTGCGGGCCGTGCAAGATGATTGCCCCGGTGGTTGAGGAAATAGCAGATGAGTTTAAAGGCAAAGTGCGGGTGGGCAAGCTCAATGTGGATGAAAACCAGGGCGTGCCGGCCGACTTGGGGATTATGAGCATACCAACTCTGGTTGTTTTTAAAGACGGCAGGGAAGTCGAACGTTCCATAGGCTATAAAACCAAAGATGAGTTGCGACACCTTTTGAAAAAATACGTTTAGCGCCGCCAAGAGCACGTACCGACGTGCTCTTTTCATTAACGCCGGTTTTCTGCCGGAAATATTTACGTGGGGGTGTTCCCGATTAACCTGTTCGAACGAGCTATGGAAGACAATATGATTAGGACTGCTCCCCTGGCGATGCGGATGCGGCCGGGAAACCTTGACGAGTTCGAGGAGCAGGACAGGATTGTTGGGAGGGGTACGCTGCTCAGACGTTCTATTGAAGCGGACAGCTTGATGTCCGCTATATTTTTCGGACCGCCGGGGACGGGGAAAACCGCCCTGGCCTCGATTATCGCCGGTATGACCAAAGCCCGCTTTGAAAAGTTGAACGCTGTAACGGCAGGGGTGGGTGATATCAGGCGCGTAGTGGAGGAAGCAAAGGAAAGACGCTCCCTGTACAACCAGAAAACGGTTCTTTTTATCGACGAGATTCACCGTTTTAACAGGGCTCAGCAGGACGCCCTGCTGCCTTATGTGGAAAACGGCCTGATCACTCTTATCGGTTCGACGACGGAGAATCCCATGTTTGCCGTAAACCGGCCGCTGCTCTCGCGTTCACAGCTGTACCGGTTTGAACTGTTGTCCCCGGAGGCGATAAGGCGTATTTTGGTGAGGGCTCTGCATGACAGGGAAAGGGGCCTGGGAGAGTACCGTGCCGAGGTGGACCAGGATGCTCTCGATCACCTCTCCGAAGTTGCCAACGGAGATGCCAGGGCCGCCCTTAACGCACTGGAACTGGCCGTACTCACCACTCCGGCGGACGAAACGGGAACGCGAAGGATAACCCTGCCGGTTGCGGAAGAGGCGATTCAGAGGAAAGTGCTGAAATATGACCGTATTGACGAGCACTACGACGTTGTTTCAGCTTTTATAAAGAGCATGCGGGGCTCCGATCCGCAGGCCGCGCTTTACTGGCTGGCGCGCATGATATATGCCGGCGAGGACCCCGAATTTATAAGCCGCCGGATAATGGTTCACGCTGCTGAAGATGTCGGTCTCGCCGACCCGCAGGCCCTTGTGGTTGCCACCGCTGCCGCTCAGGCGGTGGAAAGGGTTGGCATGCCGGAAGGGCGCATTATACTTGCCGAGGCCGCCCTTTATATCGCCACTGCTCCGAAAAGCAATTCCGTAATTGCCGGCATCGAAGCGGCCCTTTCGGCAGTTGAAAAAGAGCAGGCCGAGCCGGTACCGGTCCACCTCAGGGGTACCGGCTATAAAGGTGCGGCGGACCTGGGGCACGGGAAAGGATACAAATATCCGCACGATTACCCCGGGAACTACGTCAGGCAGAATTATTTGCCTGACAATATGGCGGAAAAAATTTTTTACAGGCCTTCGAAAAACGGATTCGAGCAAAGAATCAAAGAACTTATGAAGATGAGAGAAAAATCTATATGAATTAATTACCATCGGATTTTTGAATGAAATAAACATATGCGGGAAAAATACTTTACAAGGGTCTGTAATGGCCGAGCCAAGACTGTTGCAGGGTCGGACACCGGTTCTGCAACAGTCGGCCGAAGGTTGATACCGGGTCGAAACGGTTCGGTATCAGCCGGAGGGAAGACCGATGGATGTTCCGGCAGGCTCTGCAACAGTCCGGACGATTGTTGCAGGGTCACAAGGGATGTCCATCGGTCGAGCTAAGATTATCATGGGTGCCGGATGCTTTGACTTTAATGTGGCATGAGGTTTGCAGCAGTCGGGAGATTGCTGTAAGCTTCCTAGGTATTCATGATAGTCAAGCAAAGGTCGTTACGGGTTCCGTAACGGTCCATGACAGTCGAAAGATTGTCATGGGCTGTACAGGAATGTGTAACGGCTGTAGCGTAGGTCATTGCGGGCTCTTAACATAGAAACCTTCCTCTTTTTGAGGAAGGTTTCTTCAATGTTGACAAATTGTCAGGAACCTTGAGATTGAAGGAAGCGAGCGATATTGCCCGGTATTTATTGAAAAAACCCGGTTTCCGTTCGGTGATGCCCGGTGTATCAATATCCGAAAGCCGGGGACAAACTGCCGGACGTACTTTTCGCCTGTCCCAGGTAAGCCTGGCGGACCCTTTCGTTGCTGGCGAGTTCATTCGGTTTGCCGCTCAGAACCACCTGTCCGCGTTCTATAATGACGGCGCTGTCGGCAACTTTTAAAGCTACCGCCGCATTTTGTTCCACCAGAATAATCGTAGTGCCCTCTTCTTTAAGTCTGCGCAGCGCCGCCACAATCTCCCGGACAACCAGCGGAGCCAGCCCTATTGATGGCTCATCCAGCATGAGGAGCTTCGGCTTGGACATTAAACCCCGTCCGATGGCCAACATCTGCTGCAGGCCTCCGCTCAATGTTCCAGCTATCTGCCGTTCCCTGCCTTTCAAGTCCGGGAAAATGCCGTATACCCTCTCCAGGTCGAGATTCAGCCGGTTCCTGTCTTTCCGGTAACGGTGAAATGCGCCCAGCAGCAAATTATCCAGAACGGTAAGGGAGTTGAAGATTTGGCGCCGCTCCGGTACGAGGCTTAAACCCCGACTCACGATATATTCCGGTGACCGGCGGGTGATCGGTTTACCTTCAAACAGTATTTCGCCGGATTTGGCAGGGTATATTCCCGACAAGGCGCCCAAAAGCGTGCTCTTGCCCGCGCCGTTTGCACCCAGCACCGTAACGATTTCACCGGGGCGGGCGTGAAAAGTTACTCCGCGCAAGGCCTGAACGTATCCGTGAAACACTTTAAGCCCATTTACCTGAAGCATACTCGTGATCCTCCTCTCCCAGATAAGCCTTCCTAACATCGGCGTTACGCTGAATTTCTTCCGGCGTTCCTTCGGCAATGGCCTTGCCGAAATTTAAAACAAGAACCCGGTCGGCCACGTCCATAACTGTCTCCATGTCGTGTTCCACCAGAATCATGGTAAGTCCGTTTTTTTTTAATTTTTTCAGGTAGCCGGCCAGTTGTTTCGTCTCGCCTGCGTTTAAGCCGGCTGCGGGTTCATCCAGAAAGAGCAGTTCGGGTGAGCCGGAAAGCGCCCTGGCTATTTCCAGCAGCCTTTGCTTGCCGAACGGCAATGCCGAAGCGGGCGTATCGACGTCTTTACCCAGTCCCAATTCCCCCATGCAGGTAAGAGACCGCTGCCGGATCCGTTCTTCCTCAACGGCCACCCCGGGGAAACGCAGCAACGACTGGACGAAACCCTTCCTGCCGCTCAGGTGGGCGCCGGTCATGACGTTTTCCAGGGCGGAAAGGCTGTTGAAAAGCTGCAGGTTCTGAAAAGTGCGGGCTATACCCAGATGTCTGATTTGATATGGCTTCAAACCGGCGAGTCTTTTGTTCCTGTACTTGACTTCACCCTTGTCGGGAGAAGTCACGCCTGAAATCAGGTTGAAAACAGTGGTTTTCCCGGCGCCGTTGGGCCCGATAAGCGCAAAGATTTCACCTTCGGCTACGTCAAAGCTGACATCGTCCACTGCCGTCACTCCGCCGAACCGCTTTGTAAGTCCTCTCACGTTGAGAAGCACGTCACACTACCTCCCGGATGAACAGGTGTTTACCGAAGCGTTTAAAGAAACAGCTTCCGCGGTTTCCGTTTCATTCGCCCTGACCTTCCTCCGCCACCCGGCGCCTAGTCCCTCCGGTTTGAAGATCATTGCCAGGACGAGAATGATGCCGAAGAAAATAATCTGGTATTCTCCCCCGGCGCGGGGCAGGATCAACGGAATAAACCACCTGAGTACCTCGCCCAGGACAACCACGAGTCCCGTGCCCAGGACCGGTCCCCAAACCGTTCCCAGTCCACCGATTACAGCCATTAGCACGAACTGGATCGACATGTTGAACCCGAATGGCGCCGGGCTGATGAATGTAACATAGTAGGCGTAAATCCCTCCCCCGAGGCCGGCGAGTAAGGCACTGAAAACAAACGCCTGCAATTTCAGGGAGGAGCAGTTGATCCCGTTGGCCTCAGCGGCAACCTCGCTGTCGCGGATGGCCCGCAGTGAGCGGCCGATCCTGGAACGGTCCAGATTGCGCACCCCCAGAAATACCAGCAGTACCAGCGACCAGACGAGGTAATAGAATTCGTAGTCCCGGTTGAAGATGAAGCCGCCTGCGTTCAGGTAGGGTATCCCGGTGAGGCCGGACGGGCCGCCGGTCAATTCCCTTCCTTCGTTAAAAAAGACGTGCACCAAAAGACCGAATGCCAATGTGGCCAAAGCGAGGTAATGTTCGCGGAGTTTCAGCGTGGGTTTGCCGATGACGGCCGCCGTCAGGGCGGGCAGGACCATTGCGGCCAGGAGGGCTGGAACGGTTTCACAGTGGAACCGTGTGGTCAGGATGGCCACCGTGTAGCCGCCAATGCCGAAAAAAGCCGCCTGCCCGAAGGAAACCTGCCCGGCGTATCCCATCAGGACACCCAGGCCCTCGACCACCAGCGTATATATGCCGATAACGATCAGAATACTGAGTAGATAATTGTTTTTCAACACGAACGGCAAAGCTGCAAATACCAGGCTTGCCGCCGCGACCAATAAATATTTCATCGCTCATACCCCGTGATCTATACTTTTCTGCCGGAGACCGCCCCGATGATGCCTTCCGGCCTGATTAAGAGAACGGCTATCAGAACGATCAGGGCCACGGCGTCTTTCAACCCGGAAGATATCAGACCCGCTCCGAAAATTTCAAGGACACCGAGCAGGAGACCGCCTATGATGGCTCCCCCGACATTGTTGATGCCGCCGATGATGGCTGCCACAAAACCTTTTAATCCGAGCGTAAAGCCCATATCATAAGTGGCCAGCGTGATCGGGGTGATGAATATGCCGGCCGCCGCACCCAGCGCCCCGCTTGCGGCAAAGGCCGCAAAAGAAAGGATGTGCGGGTTAATACCCATCAGTCTTGCCGCCATGCGGTTGATCACACAGGCTCTGACGGCTTTGCCCCAGTAAGTTCTTTCCATGAATGCGAACAGCCCGGATACGGTTACCGCCAAAAGCCCGAAGATCCATATGCTCTGGCTGTTTACGGCAGCTCCCAGCACCTGCAGGGGGCCTCCCCGGGTAAAAGACGGAAGGGAGTACGGATCAGTGCCCCAAATTAACAGCGCCAGGCCGCGGAGCGTTATTGAGATACCGATGGTGATAATGATTAAAGTGATGTTTGAGGCGTTCCGGACGGGGTTTATCGCCGCTCTCTCCAGGATGCCTCCCGCTGCCGTAGTAATCAGTATGGAAAGGATGAAGGCCGCGGCCAGGGGCAAGCCCGCTGCGGAAAGGGAGCAGGCAGTCAGAGCGCCCAGGGCGACGAACTCGCCCTGGGCCATGTTCAGGATACCTGTTATATTGTAAGTGGTGACCAGGGCCAGGGCGATCAGGGCGTAAATGCTCCCGAGCGTCAGGCCGGAAAAAAAGAATTGTAAAATCTGGTCGTCGAGATGCAACTGACATCACCTTGTAAAATTGTAGTTACTTGATGAGCTTCCATTTGCCGTCCTTTATCTCAACCATGACCATGCAACTCTCGTCCAATCCGTTGTGGTCCCTGTCCGACATGTTGAACACGCCGGAGATGCCCACGAAGTTTTTGGTGTTTTCCAGCGCGTCGCGAATTTTGGCACGGTCGGCGCCGACTTCTTTGATCGCGTTAACCAGCATGTTGAAAGCGTCCCACGCGTGCCCGCCGAAGGTGTTGGGCGGGGTGTTGAATTTGGTTGTAAAGTCTTTAGCGTAGGATAAAAGAACCTGTTTCTGCGGATCGCTGTCGGGAAGCTGTTCGGCCACAACGATCTTGCCCACCGGTAAAACAATGCCGTTTGCTGCGTCGCCGGCCAAATCAAGGAAGTTCTGGTTGGCTATCCCGTGACTGTGGATCAGCGGAATATTCAATCCCAGTTCGCGGTAATTGCGGGTTACAATCGAGGCGGACGGGGGGATAGCCCACACAAGCACCGCCTGGGCGTCGCTACCCTTAATCTTTATCAGTTGGGCGGACATTTCCTTGTCGGTCGCTTCGAACTTGTCTTCGAAGACAACGCTTATACCATTGTCCGCCGCCGCCTTCAGCAGGGCCTTTTTGCCTCCGTCGCCGAAGGCATTATTCATGTAAAGCACCGCCACCCTTGCAGCGCCTTTTGACTTTGCGTATTTGATCATATTGCCGGCTACAATGGAGTCGCTCTGCGCCATTTTGAAAACCCACTTGCGATTGGTCACCGGTTCGACGATCATGCTGTTGGTGGCCAGCGAGATCAGGGGGACGCCTTCTTTCTGGACCGTATCGAGCATGGCCAGCGAAGTGCCGCTGGAACTGGCGCCGATAATGGCTGAAACTTTCTCCGAATCGATCAGTTTTTTAACGGCGAGAACGCTTTCAGTTTCATCGCTCTTGTTGTCGAGGATGGTCATTTTGATCTGGCGCCCGTTTATTCCGCCTTTAGCGTTCAGTTGGTCAACCAGCATCTGCAGGGTGTCTCTTTCGGGGATGCCGAGGGAGGAAGAAGGTCCGCTGATGTCGAGCACCGCCCCGATGTTGATGGTGTCCCCGGAGCCGGATGAAGAACCCCGGTCCGCTTTTTGAGACGAACATCCCGCCGCCAGAAGCAATGCGGCGGCACAAGTCAGCACTAGCGCAATTTTTTTAATCATTTGACAGTGACCCCCGTTCGTAAGTTCATAAGAAAAACAAATTCGCCTTCATGCATAAAAAAACACTCCCGAATGAGAGTGCCGCAAGTTTCGACATCTTCATTCTACCGTCCTGCCGTCCTGCTTTTTTTATGAATCTTTTGCCACCACCCGCCCCGGAAACGGAAGTGATATTCATGAGCGCCGTTCTTCCCAGCTTCACTGTTAATATATCATAATAGTGGAAAAAAAACAACGAAAAAAAGCTTTAAGGCTACCGTTCCGTAAAAGATTACCCCCGGTGTGGAAATGTACGGAAAGAATCGGGCGTAAGACTGCCCTTCTCCGTCAAAACGGCAAGCCGTCCGGCGGCACCGAAATTGACAATAACAGAGTGTCATGCTAAGATATCCCTTGATCGTTTACCGTTTTTGGAGAACTGTTGTAAATAAGGATAAAAACTGTAGGAGGTGCGGGTTTATGTACAGCGACAAAGTGAAGGAACATTTCAGCAACCCTAGAAATGTGGGCGAAATCCCTGATGCCGACGGTGTCGGCGAAGTCGGCAGCCCTGTTTGCGGAGACACGACCAAGGTGTATCTTAAAGTGGAAAATAACGTCATCAAAGATATAAAATTCAAGACCTTCGGCTGCGCGGCGGCGGTAGCCTCCAGCAGCATGCTGACCGAAATGGCGAAAGGGAAGGTCATTGACGATGCTCTCAAAATTACCGATCAAATGGTGGCGGATATGTTGGACGGACTTCCGCCCCAGAAGATGCACTGTTCCAATTTGGCGGCGGAAGCCCTTCACAAGGCGATAGAGGATTATATGAGCAAGCGGGGTTAAAAGCCCGAGCAGAACTTTCAGGTGATTATATGGCGTGCAAAGCCAGGGTTGTTGTGGCGATGAGCGGCGGGGTGGACAGTTCGGTAACAGCCGCCCTCCTTTCAAAACAGGGTTACGAAGTAATTGGTGTGACCATGCAGATCTGGGAAACTGAGACGGGCGATCTGGGCGGGGATTATGTTTCTTGCTGTTCGCTTGCCGCTGTCGAAGACGCCAGGAGGGTGGCGGAGCGGCTCGGTATCCCCCATTATGTGATGAATTTCCGGGAAGCATTCAAGAAAAAGGTGGTTGATTATTTTACAGAGGGGTACCTGAGCGGGCGCACACCCAACCCATGCATAGTCTGCAACAGGCACGTCAAGTTCGGTTTGCTGCTGGACAAGGCCGTCGCTATCGGGGCGGATTACATTGCGACGGGTCATTACGCGCGCCTGGGATACAGTGAAGGGTACGGCCGCTACGTTTTGCGCCGCCCGCTCGACGGGAGAAAAGATCAGACTTACGTGCTGTACGGGTTAACCCAGTACCAGATAGCTAAAACCCTCATGCCCCTCGGGGAATACACCAAGGAGACGGTCCGTTCAATGGCGGCCTGGTTCGGCCTGCCGGTGTCCGACAAGGCCGAAAGCCAGGAAATATGTTTTGTCCATGACAATTACCGTGACTTTATCAGGGAGAAAGCGTCCGGAATCAGGCCGGGCCCTTTTTTGGACATGAACGGCAATGTAATCGGGGAGCACAAAGGCATACCGTTTTATACCATTGGCCAGCGCAGGGGACTCGGGATAGCGGCCGGCCAGAGACTGTACGTAGTAAAAATCGACCCGAAAAAAAACGCGATTATACTTGGACCGGAGGAAGCGGTTATGGGTACGGAGTTGATTGCCTCCGACGCGAACATCATTCTTTTTGAAGAGTTGAAAGACCGGCTTGAAGTGGAAGCAAAGGTCCGCTATAACGGCAAAGCCGCTCCGGCTGTTCTTGCGCCGCGGCCGGACGGGAAAATAGGGGTCCGTTTCAAAACGCCGCAGCGTTCCATCACACCCGGGCAGGCTGTGGTTTTCTACCTGGGGGATTATGTCGTCGGGGGAGCGACTATCGAAAGCGCCGGCAACGGCCGCGCGCCCTCTTGAAACTGTCAGGAAACCGCTTCTCAAGCGGTTTTTTGTTTGCATTTTTTGCTAGTCAAGTGGACATAATACGGTTAAGGTCATAACCGGCCGAATAAATGTCGCTGAAATCAGGAGGCGAAGGTTTTTGAGATGTCCGGTTTGCGGCGGAAAGGCCACGGGAAAAGTGGGTATCGATCAGTATTATTGCTGGGATTGCTGTGTCGAGTACAGGATTAACAAGGAAGGCGTGCAGATATACGAGGTGGGGGAAGATGGAAGCCTTGTTGCCTTTGACCCGCTAAACGAATACTTACTTTAGGGACTGAGGGGGTGACTGGAGTGAGAGCGAGTTTTTGGAAAGGCGTAATAGCAGGCGGTATTTTAGGAGCGACCATAAGTATGATGGTAGGAGGGAGGCATAAAAAGGAAAAAATCGATCTTTCGGGCTACAGTCCCAAAATGGTCAAATCCAGGGCTCACAAGGTGCTCAGGGGTATGTCGAAGACGGTCAACGACCTCATCAAATAATCTGTTCCAGAAGTGGGGGCGCGAAACGTCCTCACTTTACGCCGGGGTGTTTTTAATTGGTTAGCACGATTGAAGGAAAAAGGATTTACCGGCGGCTCTTCTGGTTATCTATCGCGATTGGTTCGGCATATCTCCTCTACCTCGCAAGGGGCTTGCTGGTTTCTCTTTTTATCGCCGTCATCCTGACTTACCTGCTCAACCCGGTGGTAAATGCCATAGACAAAAGGGGTGGTGGCTCGAGGGTGGGTGCGATATTGCTGACCTACCTGGCTCTTTTTTTTGTGCTTGCGGGGATTTTTCTCTACGTGATGCCGCGGGTTATTGAACAGTTGAACAAACTCTCCGAAAACATTCCTCTTTATATCGGCCAGGCCCACGGTATTATCCATTCGGTTCAGACACGTTATGACAGCCTGGGAATTCCCGAGGGGATGAAACAGGTTCTGGACGAGAGGATGCGCTGGTTCGAAGAACGTGCCCTGCAAATAGTCAGGGATGCCGTGGCCGCCCTGATAGGCACCGCCGGTTACGTTTTTAAAATAATCCTGGCTCCCGTCATTGCCTTTTATTTTCTGAAAGACCTCGACTATATCAAGGAAAAATCTCTTTCTCTAGTACCGGAAAAGATGAGGGGCGACGTGCAGGGGCTATTGAAAGATATCGACAGGGTGATCAGCAGTTTTTTGCGCGGATACTTTTTGATTGCCGCCCTGGTCGGAGGCATGACGGCTGTCGTCATGGCGGTTCTGGGCGTCGATTTCGCCCTGATGCTCGGCCTTTTTGCCGGTATAACCGAGTTGATCCCTTATTTTGGCCCGGTGATAGGAGCCGTCCCCGCCGTGTGCCTGGCGGTTTTGAAGTCGAAGTGGCTGGGCGCTCAGGTGGCTATCGCTTTTTTCATTATTCACCAGGTGGAGGGCAATATCATATCGCCCAAAATATACAGCAACAGGGTAGGGTTACACCCCCTGGTGGTAATATTCAGCCTGCTGGCCGGCGGGGAACTGTACGGGCTGACCGGTATGCTGCTTGCAGTGCCGGTCGCGGCGATGGTCAAAGTGCTGGTGAAGTTCTTGTATCTGAAGGCGGCTGCTTGAATGATTTTTGCTTTGTTTGATTGTTTGGCCGGTGTTTCTTGACACCCGGAAGGTATATTTTGTATAATTATAGCGCAAAAAGCCTAAATAGGCTGAAAATGCCTTGACATCACGGTTGCTTACGAGCGCGTTGCCCGGTGCGTGGAGGAGCCTTCCCTCCAGAAAAGATTCTCAAAGAGGGAAGGTTTTTTAATTGTATTGTGATTATCGCGACAAGCCTTGTCAAAGTCAGGGGAGGTTTTTCGTTTGATGACCGGCAATGAAATCAGAGAGAGCTACCTCAAGTTTTTTGAAAACAAAGGCCACAAAATTCTGCCCAGCGCATCCCTTATTCCCTTGAACGATCCCAGTATTTTGTGGACAGCGGCGGGAATGGTACCCTTCAAACCCTACTTTACAGGCGCAGCCAAACCGGAATACACCAGGGTAACCACATGCCAGAAATGCATACGCACCCCCGACATTGAATCGGTGGGGAAAACAGCCCGGCATCATACTTTTTTTGAGATGCTGGGGAATTTTTCCTTCGGTGACTACTTTAAAGAAAGCGCCATTCCGTGGGCGTGGGAATTTGTAACAGAGCACCTGCGGATTCCCGCGGACAAGCTCTGGGTTTCCATATATCTGGACGACGACGAGGCTTTTGACATCTGGCACGGGACAGTGGGGGTCCCCACCGGACGCATAGTCAGGATGGATAAGGACACCAATTTCTGGGAGATCGGGGTCGGACCATGCGGGCCGTGTTCGGAAATACATGTTGATCTCGGACCGGAAAGGGGCTGCGGTTCGTCCGGCTGCCGCCTCGGGTGCGACTGTGACCGTTATCTCGAGATTTGGAACCTGGTCTTTATCCAGTTTTTTAAGGACGAGGAAGGCAATTACACTCCGCTGGCAAGCAAGGGCATCGATACCGGCTTCGGCCTGGAGCGGGTCGCCTCGGTCATGCAGGGTGTCCGCTCAAATTTCGACACCGACCTGTTCAGGGAAATTATGGATTTTACCGCGAATCTTTTCGGGCTCAAATACGGTTTCGACAACAAGGTGGACGTATCTCTGAAGGTAATTGCCGATCACTGCAGAGCGATAACTTTTGCGATCACCGACGGGGCCATGCCGTCAAACGAAGGCAGGGGCTACGTAATCCGCCGCTTGTTGAGGCGGGCCGTCCGTTTCGGCAGGCTCATGGGCATACAGGACGTTTTCCTCCATAAAGTTGCCGCGGCCGTCGTGCGCCAGATGGGAAATGTGTACCCGGAACTGGTTGACCGGAAGGACCACGTTTTCAAAGTCATACAAATCGAGGAGGAACGTTTTGCCGAGACACTCGCTCAGGGAACGGAAATTCTCAACCGCCTCATGACGGAAGCCAAGGCGGGGGGCAGTTCGGTTATTTCCGGGCTGGACGCCTTCAGGCTTTACGATACCTACGGCTTTCCGCTCGAGTTGACCCAGGAAATAGCCGCCGAGCAGGGAATTGCGGTTGATACCGGGGAATATGCCCGGGCGATGGAGGAACAGCGTCAGCGGGCAAGGAGCGCAAGACTGGAAACCGATTACATATCCGAGCGCGATGTGGTGTTCAAGGCGCTGCGCGAAGAGGTGGGGGAAACCCACTTTACCGGTTATGATTCTTTGAGCGCCAGGGCGAAAGTCCAGGCAATTTTCTGCGCCGGCGAAAGGGTGAAATCCGCCGCCGCCGGGGAGGAAGTGGAGTTTGTCCTCGACGTTACTCCCTGCTACGCGGAGTCCGGAGGGCAGGTTTGCGATCAGGGGCGGTTGACTGCTCCCGGACTGGACGTGGACGTCCGCGAGGTGACAAAACCGGTTGAAAGCCTTTTTGTCCACCGCGGCAGGGTGACGGACGGCATTTTGAAGGAAAACGACACTGTTCTGGTCGAGGTGGACCGGAAGAGGAGAATGTCGGTTTGCAGGAATCATTCGGCAACCCATCTGCTGCACAAATCCCTGAAAGAAGTCCTCGGCGGTCACGTCAACCAGGCCGGCTCGCTGGTGGAACCGGAAAGGTTGCGCTTTGATTTTACCCATTTTACCGCGGTTACCCCCGAGGAATTGAAAAAGGTCGAGGAAATGGTAAACCAGGCCGTTTTGGCCTGTATGCCCGTCGAAGTATTTGAAACATCGGTAACCGAAGCAAGAGCGATGGGTGCCGCGGCGCTTTTCGGAGAGAAGTACGGAGATCTGGTCAGAGTGGTCAAAATGGGGGATTACAGCCTGGAACTTTGCGGTGGCACTCATTTGAAGAATACTGCCGAAGTGGGCCTGTTTAAGATCACGGGTGAAGGCAGCGTAGGAGCGGGTCTGCGCAGGGTCGAGGCGGTTACCGGCGAGGGTTCGGTGCGTTATGTGAATGCAAAAGAAGAGCAACTGGCGGAAATCACCCGGCTGCTCAAGGCGGCCCCGCATGAAGTTGTAAACCGTGTGAAGGGGCTGCTTGACAGTGTCCGCGAACTGGAAGCCGAGAATGGAACTTTGCAGGCCAGGCTGGCAAGATACCAGGTTCAGGATCTGATGGACCGAGTCAGGGAGGTAAAGGGTGTCAGGGTTCTGTCGGGAAAAGTTGCAGCCGCCGACATGGACAGCCTCAGGGGAATGGTCGACCTGCTCAGGGACAGGCTCGGCTCCGGTGTGGTCGTGCTCGGAAGCGGCAATGCTGGAGGCAAGGTCAATCTGGTGGCGGCGGTCACCAGGGATTTGATCAACAAGGGACTGCATGCCGGAAAAATTATTAAGGAAGTTGCCATTGTTGTTGACGGCGGTGGGGGAGGAAAGCCGGAAATGGCCCAGGCGGGGGGCAAGGATGCGTCCCGTCTCGGTGAGGCGCTGGACAAGGTGTACAAGGTGGTGGAGAACCTGTTGGGATGACGGCCCGGACCGTACCCAATCAAAAAATCCCGGACTGCCCGGCGCGGAGCGGGATTTGTTCGCCCGGTATGTCTGCCGGGCCGATGGGCTTCAAGAAGCCCTGTCACTCATAAATAATAATTTTATTCGACGTCACATTGCGATCGAATGGATTTTATTTTGTAGTGGAATACCCCTGCTGGTGCCTTAACCTCTACTTCATCGCCGACTTTTTTTAATAACAATGATTTGCCCACCGGAGACAAATATGATATATCGCCCTCTTTCACACTGCCCCGAAAAGGCGTAACTATCCGATACTTATGGACTTCTCGGTCGGAAAGATTTTGTATTTCCACTTCACAGCCCATGGTTACAAAGGGAAGTTCATTCCCGGCTTTTGGTGATTTTTTAACCTTTCTGATGAGTTCGTCAATCCGTTTGACATAGTTTTCAAGAAGGTTTTCAAGTTCCTTTCGTTCTTTTGACGGTCTTTGGGAAAATTCATCAAGAAGTTTGTTTCTTCCCTCCTCGATTTCGACCAAGTGTTTGACCAGGTATTCAAAAACCGGCTGTGATAATGCAACTTTGGCCACTTTTATTCCCCCATTGTAAACCCATTAAATGGCAAATCTGTTAATAAAACGGAAGGGCGCTTCGCCCAAAAGGCGAAACACCCATTGACATCAATTTATCATAATAGTCAATGATTGTCAACAGTGTATGATATTGCCATTTAATGCAAGGGGTTATAGTTTCTGGCAATTTTGCAAGGCATTGAGTCGTATAAGTTGGTTGTGGTATGAGAAAAGAGAAAATGCCGCTGTTTGCTGAGGCGGCATTTTATTTTCCTCCTTGAATTATCGCACATTGCCTTAATTGATTTGCAGTGCAAAAAATAACAGTTTCAGGCAATACTATTTTAAACCGGTTTTTTAAATGCTTTATTTTACTTCAAAAATCATTGCCACTTCCTCGCAGTTGGGAAATTTGGGGCAGTTTACGCATTCCTTCCAGACTTTCTGGGGCAGCGTTTCTTTTGCAACGACCCTGAAGCCGCATTTGGCAAAGAAGTTCTGCTGGTAGGTGAGGGCAAATATGCAGGGTATGGCCAGTTCGCGCGCTTCTTCGATAAACATGCCGACAAGCCCCCTGCCGATACCTCTTCCGGAGTATTCCGGCGCTACTGCAAGAGCTCTTATTTCGGAGAGGTCTTCCCAGATTATGTGCAGTGAGCCGGCGCCGATGACGCGGTTTTCCTCTTCGACGATGGTAAACTCACGGAGATTTTCGTAAAGCATGGAGCGGGGCCGGGCGAGCATAAGCCCTTTGTCGGCGTAATGGGTTATCAGGGCATGGATTTGTTCCACGTCGGTAATTTTTGCTTTTCTGAATTTCATTGCAGCCGGAACTTTCACCTTTCTCTCAAATTAGTAACTATTATATATTAATTGAAGATGTCCCACAATGACTTTTTTCACGAGGGTTATTTTAGCAATGGAGGAAATGATACCAGCTTATCGAATAGGTGAATGTGACGGGGTTTTCGGCAAGGCGTACTGATGCCCGATGCGCGCTTGAAAGACGGACGGGTGCGCGGAGTTTGGGCTCCCGGGCGGTCGGCGGCCGGTACGCAACGGGCTGCCGGCAACACCGGAGAAGGGAACCGGGGAGTGGGACGGCGACAGGCTGCGGCAATCGGCAATTTCCTGTTGAGTTGGAAAGGGGGTATTTCAGTGTCGTGGGATGTTCCGGAAAATACCATGATGTTTCAGGTCCAGGCGGAAGAAGTTAATCAGGCGCGGGAGATCCTTCATCAGGTCTACGCCGCCCTCAAGGAAAAGGGATACAATCCAATCAATCAGCTTGTGGGTTACCTTTTGTCCGGGGACCCGGCTTATATTACGAGCCACGGGAATGCCCGGAGCTTGATTAAGCGTCTGGAGAGGGACGAGTTGCTGGAGGAGCTTGTAAAAAACTATTTGAAACAGGTGTAGAAAAACGGGAAGCGGGGATTATATTTGCGGTACAGGTTTCTTGGAAGAACCGGCATTAAAGTGTCCCGCCTTTGTTTCGGAACGCTGACAATCGGTCCCCTTCAGGCCGGCCTGCCGCTCGGCGAGGGGGCGAAAATCATTCGCAAGGCGCTTGAGGCGGGAGTGAATTTCATCGACACAGCCGAACTTTACCGTACTTATCCGTATATAAAAACTGCGTTGAAAGGGTTTGAAAAAGACGCCGTCATTGCGTCGAAATGCTACGCCTATACCTCCCGGGGCATGAAAGAAAGCCTGGAGAGGGCGCTGAAAGCTTTGGGCAGGGATTATATAGATATTTTCCTGCTGCACGAGCAGGAATCGATATTGACGATAAAGGGTCACTGGGATGCCGTGGAGTACCTTTTGAAGGAAAAAGACAGGGGAACCGTCCGGGCCGTGGGCATTTCCACCCACCATGTGGAAGGAGTGGCCGGTGCTGCAGCAGTTCCGGAGATAGATGTGATTCACCCGCTGATCAACGTTACAGGGATTGGAATAAAAGGAGGGACGGCCTCCGACATGCTTGAGGCGATAAAGTCCGCGGCCGTTTGCGGGAAAGGTCTGTACGCCATGAAAGCTCTGGGCGGGGGCAATTTGTGCGCCCGTCTGGATGAAGCGTTCCGGTATGTGCTGTCTATCCCCGAACTGGCGTCGGTGGCTGTGGGAATGAGCTCATGCGAGGAGGTGGAGTACAACGCGAGGCTGTTCAGCGGCCTCCCGGCGGACGGCCGTTTGAAGAAAGCGTTGATGCAACGGCAGAGGCGACTTCACATTGAAGAATCGTGCTGCGGCTGCGGACGGTGCGTGGAAAAATGTTCTTCCGGCGCGTTAAGCCTCAAGGACGGGAAAGCGGTTGTGAACGGGCAACTCTGTTGCATGTGCGGCTATTGCGGAACGGTATGCCCCGATTTTAACATAAGGGTGATTTGAGCGAATGCGCATATTAGGCCTTGACTTGGGAGAAAAAAGAATCGGGGTGGCGGTAAGCGATCCCATGGGTTGGACGGCTCAGGGCCTGACTGTGATTGCCGGCAGGGGCCCGGCGGACGACGATATACGAAAAATAAAGAATATTGCGAAAAAATACGAGGTTGAAAAAATTGTTGTGGGCCTTCCCAGGAATATGGACGGCAGCACAGGTCCGCAGGCTGAAAAAGCCAGAAAATTTGCAGGCCGTCTGGAACGCGCGCTGGGTTTGCCGGTTGAGACGTGGGACGAGCGGCTGACGACGTCGGCAGCGGAAAAGCTTCTGGTAACGGCGGACGTAAGCAGGGCCGGGAGGAGGAAAGTGATTGACAAAATGGCCGCCGCCTTGATTTTGCAGGGGTATCTCGACCGCCGGAAAGCGGAGGGAGAGGCAGAGGCTGAAAGCCGGTGATGTTTTGAATTTCTTGACACGGGGTGGTTTTTAATATAGAATGACAATAAACTTTAAGAGGTGAAAATATTGGCCGAAAATGAAGGAATAATAACCCTTGTCGATGAGGACGGGTCTGAGCATGACTTCAGCGTAATCGATATCCTGGAAGTGGATGGTTCTGAATATGCCGTCCTGCTTCCTGTTGAAGATGAAAGCGATGAGGCGGTTATACTGAAGTTCGCCTGCGACGATGAAGGAAACGAGCTTCTCATTGATATTGAAGATGATGAAGAATGGGAAAAGGTTGCAGACGCATGGGAAGAAATGCTGAATGAAGAAGAAACGGAATAATTCTTTTTAAAACTAAATATAGCTGGTATATGGGTTTATCCCACATTCCGGCTTTTTTTTTGGGTAAGGGGTGGGGACTTTGTCCGTCAAAACAGCCCGCATCATTTGCAGTATTATAATTGCCACGGTCATATTCGTTCCGGTTGTTTTTTTCGGAACCGGATTCTTTGCATCGGCATCGCAAAGAGTCTTGCCGGGAGTAGGGGTTTTGGGGGTCGACATGACGGGGTGCAGCAGGTCTGAAGGCATTCAACGGCTGACCGAACTCGAGAAGAACCTGCGCGCCACCAGGGTGGTTCTCCGGTTTCAGGACCGCAGGTGGCCACTATTGTTGGGCGAGGCGGGCCTTGATCTTGACGAAGAAGCCATTATGGACGGAGCGCTCGGTGTCGGCAGGCAGGGCTCCTTGCTCCGGCGCTGGCAGGAGAGAAGGGATTTGAAGGAAAAAGGGCTTTCCCTGGAGCCGGTCATCGGGCTTGACCGGCCCAGGCTGACTCAGCGGGTGAAGGAGTTGACCAGGGAAATATCTGTAGAGCCCAGGGACGCGACCTTCAAGATCAACAGCGACGACACGGTCGGCATTGTTCCCGCGAGTGACGGGGTTAGCGTTGACATTGAGAGGCTGGAGAGAGACATTCATGCGTTTATCCTTGACGCCAAAAGGCCTGAGATCGCGCTCTTTCTTGCTCCCGTCAAGGCCGGGCGTTCGACTGAAGATGTGGAAAGCATGGGCGTGAACGGACTTCTGGCTGGATACACCACCTGGTTCGATCCGTCGAAGGTAAGCCGCGCGTACAATGTCAGCGTCGCCGCAAGGGCTTTCGATGAGCTGCTGGTTGCTCCGGGCGAAGAGGTGTCCTTCAACAAGGTCGTCGGTCCCCGCAGTTCCGAGGCTGGTTACAGGAATGCCCCGGTAATAATAAACAACGAGTTTGTTGAAGGTATCGGCGGCGGTGTGTGCCAGGTGTCAACCACACTTTACAACAGCGTTCTTTTGGCCAATTTGGAGATAGTGGAGCGAACCAACCATTCCCTGCCGGTAAGCTATGTCCCGATAGGGCGCGACGCAACGGTGGTATATGAGTCGATTGATTTTAAATTCCGCAACAATACGGGGAATTATTTGTTCATCAAATCTTATGTTCACGGCGGTTACATTACCTTCAAGATTTTTGGAAACACGGTATACAAAAGAGACGTAGTAATAAACAGTTGGGTTGTAAAGGAGATAGAACCGAAGACTGTGTATGAGAATGATCCCACTCTCCCCAAAGGCGAACAGGTGGTAAAACAGGAAGGCTCGAAAGGTTTCAAGGCTTTCGCTGAACGGGTGGTCATGTTAAACGGATCCGTGGAGAGAAGGGAGATGCTTCCCGCCAGCGATTATTCCCCCGTCAACAAGGTGGTTGCAGTGGGAACTGCGGAAAAACCTGCGCCAAAACCGTCCCCTTCAACTCAAACGCAGGGTGCGGGACAGCAAATAAAGCCAGGTTCAACCGGACCTGACATTCCCGCTGCTGATCCCGGTCTGTCCCCGCAGTCGGGCGGCGGCGTTACAAACAGACCGCAGGGCGGCGGCGCCGGCCTGGCCGGCGCGGATTCCAGCCGGTCTGTTGCAGAAAGCAATACTTCAGCCGGCGGGGGGGCCGTGGCCGGAAGCGACAATCAGAATCAAAGCAGTCCGTTTTCGGAAGACACAGGCCCGTGAACCGGCAGGACGGGGGAACCGCCCGGCGCTCCGGCCAGCCGCAGGTAGGACTGTTCTAAAGGATAACTCTCTGTCTTTATTCAATGGGTAAAATGAGAATTAAGTTCAACAGCTTAATTAAAAAAACGGCGGGCGCCGGACGGTGTTCATTCAGGGTGCCGGCTATTTCCATTTTGTGTGTTTTGTCGATTGCCGCACTTTATATCACGGCTTCACTGTCTCCGGTGGCAGCCAGGGCAAATGCGAGGGACGTGGTTGTGGTTGTCCCGCAACATGCTACGGCCAGCCAGGTTGGGAAAATATTGAAGCAACACCGCCTGATCCGGAATTCCCTGATGTTCAGTCTGTATGCCAGGTTCACGGGCATGGACGGAATGATAAGAGCCGGTCAGTACCGGCTCAGCAACAGCATGCCGGCGCCCGTGATTTTACGTGAACTGGTCGAAGGACGGCTTTTGGCGGAAATGGTCACTGTTCCGGAAGGTTTCACGACGTCCCAGGTGGCGGAATTGCTTGTTTCGAAGGGACTTGCCGACAGGGAGAAATTTATTTCGGCGGCGGCCAGCGAAGATTTCCCGTATTCTTTTTTGGAAGGGCTGCCCGAAGGGGAGAGACGGCTTGAGGGATATCTCTTCCCGGATACCTACCAGGTGATCAGGGGGACGGAGGAAACCGCCATCATCAACATGATGCTGCAGCGTTTTGAAAGGGAAATGGCCGAACTGGATTATCCGGCGAGGGCCCGCAGCATGGGCCTGACCGTTCATCAGGCTGTGACTTTTGCTTCCATGGTGGAGCGGGAGGCGAAGATCGACGAGGAGAGGCCGGTTATTGCCGGGGTAATTTACAACAGGCTGAAAATGTCGATGCCCCTGCAAATCGATGCCACTGTGCAGTACGCGCTCGGCAGCAGCAGGGAAACGCTTTATTACAGGGACCTGGAAGTGGATTCTCCTTACAACACTTATAAGAACACTGGCTTTCCGCCGGGACCGATAGCCATGCCCGGCAGGGTTTCCCTTCTGGCGGTGGTCAATCCGGACCGGAACGACTATCTTTATTACGTGGCCAAAGAGGACGGTTCCCACGCCTTTGCCAGGACCCTGGCCGAGCACGATGCCAACAGGGAGAGGTACCAGCAGTAATGAAACCGGAACTTTTGGCGCCGGCCGGAGATTTGGAAAAGCTCAAAGTGGCCGTGCTTTACGGCGCCGATGCCGTCTACCTGGGTGGACGGCGATTTAGCCTGCGGGCGGGTGCGGGTAATTTCAGCATGGAGGAGATGGCCGAAGGAATACAGTTCGCCCACCGGAGAGGAGCTCGCGTCTATGTCGCCGCAAATGTCTTTGCCAGCAATGAGGATTTAAACCGCCTTCAAAAATACCTTGCTTCAGTCCGTTCTGCCGGAGCGGACGGGATAATTGTGTCCGACCCCGGGGTATTGGATATGGTCGGACGGCTTCATCCCGGCCTGCCTGTTCACCTGAGCACTCAGGCCAACACGACAAACTGGGCGGCCGCCCGTTTTTGGGAGGAGCGCGGGGTTTCGAGGATCGTTTTGGCGAGGGAGTTGACCCTGGAAGAAATAAGGGAAATCAGAAAAAAAGTCGGTGTGGAGCTGGAGATTTTTGTACACGGAGCCATGTGCATATCCTATTCGGGGCGGTGTCTTATTAGCAGTTACCTGACCGGCCGCCACGCCAACAGGGGGGATTGCGCCCAGCCCTGCCGCTGGAAATATGCGTTGTCCGAAGAGAAAAGACCGGGCGAATACCTGCCATTGGAGGAGGACGCCGGGGGATCTTACATCCTCAGCTCGCGGGACCTCTGCCTGATAGAGTACATACCGCAACTGGTTGAAGCGGGGGTGAACAGCTTCAAGATCGAAGGCCGCATGAAGAGCGTGAACTACGTGGCCGGAGTCGTGAAAGCGTACCGCGAAGCGATCGACGCGTACCTGAGGGAAGGACGGAATTACCGTTTCAACCCGGCCTGGCTTGATGAAATAAGCAAGGTCAGCCACCGCCGGTATACCACCGGATTTTTGTTCGGCAACCCCGGTGCCGGCGGCCAGCATTACGGAGGGGAGATTTACAGCAGAAGTCGTGTTTTCGTGGGGCTTGTCAGGGACTACGACGTGAGCGGCGGAACGGCGCTCGTGGAGCAGAGGAACAGGTTTGCGGTGGGTGACATGGTGGAGGTTATGGTGCCGGAAGGCGAGGGCTTTACACAGGTGGTGAAAGAAATAATCGACGAGGAAGGTAACTCAGTCGGGGCGGCGCCTCATCCCCGGCAGTTGGTGAGGGTCCCTCTCGAGCGGCCGGTGCCTCCATATTCCATAATCAGAAAATTTTTAAATCTTCATGCTGCCGATAACTCTCCGGCTCCTTCAGGTTGAAGGTGAAGGAAGCGGATGCCTTACCTCGAGGCGCTTTGTAAAAACAAGACAAGAACTTGCCTTCGTCAGCAGCACTCTGCTTTGCGCGGCGCTGCGGCCACCGGCAGGTAATGCGGGCGCGAAGTGCCGGGAGTGAGCGGTGACAGGGCGCTGCAAGGTCATAAGTACGAAGGCGGCGACCACCATATTATGGTATAAGATTGCATGGTCCGGGCCAAGCTAGTAACATATGCCTGAAATGAAGGGGATGCAGACGGTGATGCACCGTTTAAGGCGTAGAACGGCCCGGATCATTGTCATTTTCTTGTTTTGTTTTGGAGGACTGATTTTTAAATGCTGGGAGATCCAGGTCGGAAGCGGTGGCCGCTACGCCAGTCTGGCCCTGGGCCAGAGCAGCGCCTGGGTTTCCCTGGAGGAGGCGCCGAGGGGCAGGATATTGGATCGAAATCTGTCGCCCATTACGGACGTGAGGCTGGAGAACAGGGTGGTGGTGTTTCCGGAGGTAATTCGTGACCGGGGCGAGGTTTCGGAAGGACTGTCGGAAATCCTCGGTGTTGCAGCCGGGGAAATCAGCCGCAGCTTTGAAGGGGGACCCTGCAGGCTGCCGTACCGGGTGACTTCTGAACAAGCCGCCGCTATCACGGCGAAAGGATGGACGGGCGTGAAGGTGTTTCCAGTACAGTATCGCTACGGGGAAAAACCCCTGGCCGTCCATCTGATCGGTCACCTGGGAAGGATTTCTTCCCGCGGGGAACTGTCCTCACTAGCGGAGAAGGGGAAAAAGATTTACCGCTTCGACGATCTCGTCGGGAAAGCGGGACTGGAAAAGTGCTATGAACAGGATTTGAAGGGCTTGAGACCACAGATGGCGGCAAGGGTTCTTAAAGATGCGTTCGGCAGGTTGCTTGGGGGACCGGAGTATATTTTCGAGGATCGGACGGCGGACGGGGAACGGCGCGATGTCGTGCTGACCGTCGACTCAAAAATTCAGGCGGCTGTGGAAG